>Ga0193953_1001467_pt1 | contig 10886 bp, 9 predicted proteins | sample BB_4_MG_FD_140325 | JGI IMG/M metagenome (GOLD analysis project Ga0193953, IMG submission 140325) | Microbial mat bacterial communities from the Broadkill River, Lewes, Delaware, United States - BB_4_MG | ecosystem: Environmental > Aquatic > Freshwater > River > Microbial mats | place: USA... | reverse complement strand
CTATATAACTATTATAGCTTTCTATTCTATCACTATTTTAATAAAACATATAAATTTATAACATATAAAAATTATGCAATTATTGCTTTTAGCTCTCGTGGCTCAGGGGTAGAGCACTTCCTTGGTAAGGAAGAGGCCATGGGTTCAATTCCCATCGTGAGCACCATGAAGAATAAATAAAAGTTAAATTTAAGCAATAATTGAATAATTTTTGGGTATAATTCCATTTCTATTCACAAATTAAGTCGGAGGACACTATGGCAAAAGAAAAGTTTGAGCGTAATAAACCGCACGTAAACATTGGTACTATTGGTCACGTTGACCACGGTAAAACAACATTAACAGCAGCTATCACTGCAGTATTAGCAGTAAGTAATGATGCACAACTTATGGATTATGATCAAATCGATAATGCACCAGAAGAAAGAGAGCGTGGTATTACTATCGCTACTTCACACGTTGAGTATGAAACTGACAACCGTCACTATGCACACGTTGACTGTCCAGGTCACGCGGATTATGTTAAAAACATGATTACTGGTGCTGCTCAAATGGATGGTGCTATTCTAGTTGTATCTGCAGCGGATGGCCCAATGCCACAAACTCGTGAGCACATTCTTCTATCTAAGCAAGTTGGTGTACCTTACATCGTTGTTTTCATGAACAAAGAAGATATGGTTGATGATGAAGAGCTAATGGAACTAGTTGAAATGGAAATTCGTGAGTTATTAGATACTTATGACTTCCCAGGTGATGATACTCCAATCGTTGCTGGTTCTGCACTTAGAGCACTTGAAGAAGCTAAAACTGGTACATTAGGTGAGTGGTCAGAAAAAATCATCAAACTAATGGCTGAAGTAGATGCATATATTCCTGAGCCAGAGCGTCAAACTGATAAAGATTTCTTAATGCCAGTTGAGGATGTATTCTCAATTTCTGGACGTGGTACAGTTGTAACAGGTCGTATTGAGCGTGGTACTATTAAAGTTGGTGAAGAAGTAGAAATCGTTGGTATCAAAGATACACAAAAAACTACTGTAACTGGTGTTGAAATGTTCCGTAAAGAAATGGATATGGGTGAAGCTGGTGATAACTGTGGTATCCTTATTCGTGGTATTGGTAAAGATGATGTTGAGCGTGGTCAAGTACTTTGTAAACCAGGTACAATTACACCTCACACTAAATTTACTGCTGAGATCTACGTACTAAGTAAAGATGAGGGTGGTCGTCATACTCCATTCTTCAATGGTTACCGTCCACAATTCTACGTTCGTACTACAGACGTAACTGGTGCTATCACTTTACCAGAAGGTACTGAGATGGTTATGCCAGGTGATAACGTAAGCATCACTGCTGAGTTAATTCACCCAATTGCAATGGAAAAAGGTACTCAGTTCGCTATCCGTGAGGGTGGACGTACAGTTGGTGCTGGTGTTGTTGCAGAGATTCTTGCGTAATTAGGGTATTCCCTAATTACCAAAATCCCTTTATTTAAGGTAACAAAATGAGAGAAAATATTCACTTAGGTTGTGAGAAATGTACTCGTCGTAATTATCACACAACTAAAAATAAAAAGACTCACACTGAAAAGTTTTCTGTAAAGAAATACTGTAAATGGTGTAAAGAGCATACAAACCATAAAGAGATGAAACTGTAATTCAGTTTTCCTCTTTATATTATTTATATATTAATAGGTGCATAGCTCCAATGGTAGAGCACCGGATTCCAAATCCGGGTGTTGGGGGTTCGAGTCCCTCTGCGCCTGCCACATTTATTATTAGTAAAGCTTTGTAGCTTTATTTATAATCAATGCAAAATATTTAGGAAAGTTATTTATGAAATTAGGTATACATTTTAAAAACGCAAAACTAGAATTAGCCAAGGTAATCTTTCCTACTAAAGGTCAGGTTAAACAAGCTTATATTTCAGTTATAATAGTTGTTGCAGTTATTGCTGCTTTTTTAGCTTTAGTTGATCTCATGATGTCTTCAATTATGTCAGCTATTTTAGGATAAGGAGAGTCTCATGGCACACCAATGGTATTCTATACAAACATATGGAAGTGAGAGAGCTGTACGTGAGGCTATCTTTATAATGATAGAAGAGATGGGTCTTCAAGATGCAATTACGGACGTAATTGTTCCTACAGAAGATGTTATTGATGTTAAAGATGGCAAAAAAAGAGTAAGTGAACGTTCACTTTATTCTGGATATGTATTTGCTAGAATTGATCTAAATACAGAGATTCAGCATATGATTCAAAATATACCAAAGGTTTCTGGATTTATTGGTGAAGGTAATCGCCCAACTCCATTAAGTGAACATGATATTAACACTATTTTAGACCGTGTTAATAATCGTGCAGCACCAAAACCAAAAGTATTTTTTGAGCCTGGCGAAATGGTTCGTATTAATGAAGGTCCATTTGCTAACTTTACGGCAACAGTTGATGAATATGATTTAGAACATGGTACTTTAAAGTTAAATGTTTCAATTTTTGGTAGAGCTACACCAGTAGACATATCTTATACTCAGGTAGAAAAGATTATATAACTTAGAGTCACTGCGTTAAATTTAGGTTTTGTTTAAAACTTAAGTTTAACGCAGTAAGAACGACTAGTTGCAAAAGCTCTTAACTAAAGAGTATAGCATTAGCGTAGTAGTCTAAACAATGTTTAGACCGCGTGTTATAAATAAAAAAACAAGGAAAAACTATGGCAAAGAAAATAGACGGTTACATAAAACTACAAATCGATGCTGGTAAAGCTAACCCAGCACCACCAGTAGGTCCAGCTTTAGGTCAACGTGGTGTTAATATCATGGAATTTACTAAAGCTTTTAACGAAAAAACAAAAGATATGATGGGATTCAAAGTTCCAACTGTAATTACTGTTTATAGTGATAGAAGTTTTACTTTCATTACAAAACAACCACCTGCATCTGCACTAATTATGAAAGCTGCTGGACTTAAAAAAGGTACTGATAATCCTCTTTTAAATAAAGTTGGAAAGATTACAAAAGCACAACTTATGGATATAGTTGAGCAAAAAATTGTTGACTTAAATACTGATGATAAAGATGCAGCTGCTGTAACTTTAGCTGGTACTGCACGTTCAATGGGTGTAGATATCGTAGACTAGTCTTTAAAGACTATATCGTTAACCACAGCGATAGAAATTGTGGAAGAATTAATTGGAGATTTGAAAAATGAGTAAAAGATATAAGCAATTACAAGAAAAAATTGATAATACAAAAATATATACTGTTGCAGAAGCTACAGCAGCTATGAAAGACTTAAAAAGTGCTAAGTTTGATGAAACTGTAGAAGTTGCACTTAACTTAAACGTAGATCCTCGTCACGCCGACCAAATGGTTCGTGGTGCTATCGTTTTACCTCACGGTACTGGTAAAACTGTACGTGTTGCAGTGTTTGCTAAAGGTGCAAAAGCTGATGAAGCTAAAGCAGCTGGTGCTGATATTGTTGGAACTGATGATTTAGTTGCACAAGTAAAAGAGGGTGTTTTTAACTTTGATGTTGTTGTTGCAGCACCAGATTGTATGGGACTAGTTGGACAAATTGGTCGTATCCTTGGACCAAAAGGTCTTATGCCTAATCCTAAAACTGGTACAGTTACTCCAGATGTAGCTACAGCAGTAAAGAACTTAAAAGGTGGTCAAGTAAACTTCCGTGTTGATAAAAAAGGTAATATTCATGCTGGTATTGGTAAAGTAAGTTTCGATACTTCAAAAATTGAAGAGAACTTTAACACTTTATTACAAGCTATTAATAAGCAAAAACCAGCTTCTGCAAAAGGTAGATATATTAAATCAGGTGCAATTAGTTTAACTATGAGTCCTGCTATTAAATTAGATACTACAGAATTAATGGATATTAAATAATTAGTAATTTTTAGTACTCCACTTTTGTGGGGTATTATAAAGTTACTACTTTAGTAACTGCATTTTATGGACTAAAGATATAGGTGTGAAAGCTTAATAATCCTATTGAAGTGAAGTGAATTTATTCACTTAGATGTCTGGAAAGGAGAAAATTCTATGACAAAAACACAAAAAGCTGAAATTATTGAAGTACTTTCAAATGAATTCAAAGATGCTCAGTCTGTAATCTTTTGTGATTACAAGGGACTAAGTGTTTCTGAACTTGAAGGTTTAAGAAAAATTGCTCGTGCAAAAGAAGCTAAAGTTCAAGTTGTTAAAAATACACTTGCTACTATAGCTCTTAAAAATGCTGAGTTAGAAGGTATTGAATTACAAGATACAAATATTCTTGTATGGGGTGAAGATTCTGTTGCAACTTCTAAAGTTGTTGCTGAGTTTGCTAAAGATAATGAAAAATTTGTAATTAAGTCTGCTTACGTTGATCGTGAAGCTGCTGATGCTGCTAAAGTTGAAGCATTTGCTAAACTTCCTGGACGTGAGGAACTTCTTGGTATGCTTGCTGCTACTTGGATGGCTCCACTTACATGTATTGGATTTGGTCTTAACGCTCTTAAAGAGAAAAAAGAAGAAGAAGCTGCTGCTTAATATAGCAACGCTTTAGATATAATAGAGAAGATATCTTCTCTCACAAAAAATATAAAAATAAAAGGAGCCTAAAATGGCTGTAACTAAAGAAGATGTATTAGAGTTTATCTCAGGACTTTCTGTATTAGAACTTTCTGAGCTTGTAAAAGAGTTTGAAGAAAAATTTGGTGTATCTGCACAACCTGTTGCTGTAGCTGGTGGTGCTGTAGCTGGTGGTGAAGCTGCTGCTGAGAAAACTGAATTTGATGTTGTTTTAACTGATGCTGGTGCTAAGAAAATCGGTGTTATTAAAGCTGTTCGTGGTCTTACTGGTTTAGGACTAAAAGAAGCTAAAGAAGCTTGTGAAGCTTTACCATCTACAATCAAAGAGGGTGTAGATAAAGATACTGCTGAAGAAGCAAAAGCTGCTCTAGAAGAAGCTGGTGCAACAGTAGAAGTTAAATAATCTACGCCTAAAGGCGTGTGCATGAGAAAATTTAGTTTTCTCATGCGTTACTTTATATTTTCGGGCGCTTTAGCTAGGAGAATTGACTCTCTTAGCTAAAGTGCCCTTATGTCGTTTATAAGCACTATACTTGTTTTATCTGAGGACGCTTAGATAAATTTCTCTTGAGCAATTAGCTCAAGTTCCAATTACAACTTACAGAGGTAGCCTATGTTAAACACTTTATATTCTGGAAATCGTCTACGTGTAGACTTTGCCAAAACTCCTCAACAGATTGAAGTTCCAAATTTACTTCAACTTCAACAAAGCTCTTATGATAACTTTTTAATGATCGATGCTAAAGATAGAGCAGCATCTGGTATTGAAAAAGTTTTTCAATCAGTATTCCCTATTCATGATGCTCAAAATAGATTAACTATTGAGTATATCGGTAGTGAAGTAACAAAACCTAAATACACAGTTCGTGAGTGTATGGAGCGTGGACTTACTTACTCAGTATCACTTAGAATGAAAACTCGTCTTGTTTTATGGGACAGAGATGAGAATACTAAAGAAAAACTAGGGGTTAAAGATATTAAAGAACAATCAATTTTTGTTCGTGATATACCTTTAATGACTGAAAGAACTTCTTTTATAATTAATGGTGTTGAGAGAGTTGTTGTTAATCAACTTCACCGTTCACCTGGTGTTATCTTCAAAGAGGAAGAAGCTACTACAGTAGGAAACAAACTGATCTATACTGGTCAGATCATTCCTGATCGTGGTTCTTGGTTATACTTTGAGTATGATCCAAAAGATATTCTTTATATGAGAATTAATAAGCGCCGTAAAGTTCCTGTAACTATTATGTTCCGTGCACTTGGTTACTCTAAACAAGATATATTAAAATTATTTTATCCGATTCAAACTATCAATATGGCAGATAATAAATTTTCTGTAGAATTTAACCCTGCTGATTATTCTGGTCGTTTAGATTATGATTTAGTTGATGCAAATGATAAACTTTTAGTAGCAGCTGGTAAAAGACTATCAGCTAAAAAAGCTCAAAAATTTCTTGAAGATGGTATAAAAGACGTTCAGTATCCACTAGAGGTATTACTTGATCGTTATTTAGCAGAAGCTATTATTGATCCTGAAACAGGTGAGATACTTTTCGATACTATGACTCATATTGATGAAACAAAGCTTAAAAAATTAGCAGAGATCGGTGTAACAGAGTTTAAAATTGCTAATGATTTAGCTGAAGGTGTTGATGGTTCGATCATTAATGCATTTAATGCTGATGCAGATTCACTAAAACTTCTTAAACAAACTGAAGATATTGAAGATGAAAATGATTTAGCGGCTATTCGTATATACAAAGTAATGCGTCCGGGTGAGCCTGTAACTAAAGAAGCAGCTCATGCGTTTGTTAATCAACTTTTCTTTGATCCTGAGAGATATGATTTAACTGAAGTTGGTCGTATGAAAATGAACCATAAACTAGATATGGATATCCCTTCATACATGACAGTTTTAACTCATGAAGATATTATCAAGTCAGTTAAATATGTGATAAAAGTTAAAAATGGTCAAGGTCACATTGATGATAGAGATCACTTAGGTAACCGTCGTATCCGTTCAATCGGTGAGCTTTTAGTAAATGAACTTCACAATGGTTTAGTTAAAATGCAAAAAGCTATCCGTGACAAGTTATCTACTATGAGTGGTGCTATGGAAGAGCTAATGCCACACGATCTAATCAACTCAAAAATGATTACATCAACTGTTATGGAGTTTTTCTCAGGCGGACAGTTATCTCAGTTTATGGACCAAACAAACCCATTATCAGAAGTTACTCACAAGCGTCGTTTATCTGCTCTTGGTGAAGGTGGTCTTGTTAAAGAGCGTGCCGGTTTTGAGGTGCGTGACGTTCACCCAACTCACTATGGTCGTATCTGTCCGATTGAGACTCCAGAGGGTCAAAATATTGGTCTTATCAATACGCTTGCTACTTATTCTAAAGTTAATGATCATGGTTTTATCGAAGCACCATACAAAGTTATGAAAGATGGTAAAGTTACTGATGAAGTTGTATACCTAACTGCTACTCAAGAAGAGGGTGTTAAGATCGCTGCTGCATCTAATCCATTAGATAAAGATGGTCAGTTTACTACAGAGTTGATCACTGTTCGTGAAGATGGTGAAATACTTCTTAAAAAACCTGAAGAGTGTGAATACGCAGATCTTAGTTCATCTATGGTTGTTGGTGTAGCTGCATCTCTTATTCCATTCCTTGAACATGATGATGCCAACCGTGCACTTATGGGTTCAAACATGCAACGTCAAGCTGTACCATTAATCAAGCCAAATGCTCCAATGGTTGGTACTGGTGTTGAAAAACTTGTCGCTCGTGACTCTTGGGAATGTGTAAAAGCTAAGCGTGCTGGTACAGTTGAAAAAGTTGATGGTAAACATATTTATGTAATGGGTGATGATGATGGTGAAATCTATATAGATTACTATCCATTACAAAAAAATCTACGTACAAATAACAACACATCTTTTGCTCAAAAGCCGATCGTAAAAGTTGGTCAAAAAGTTCAAAAAGGTCAAGTTATCGCAGATGGTCCAAATATGGATCAGGGTGAGTTAGCACTTGGTGTTAATGCAATGGTTGCTTTTATGCCTTGGAACGGTTATAACTTTGAGGATGCGATCGTTATTTCTGAGAGAATGATCCGTAAAGATTCATTTACATCAGTTCACATTTATGAGAAAGAAGTTGAAGCTCGTGAGTTAAAACACGGTGTAGAAGAGATCACTCGTGATATTCCTAATGTGCGTGATGATGAACTTTCTCACTTAGACGAGTCTGGAATTATTAAAGTTGGTACAAATGTAAGTGGCGGTATGATTTTAGTTGGTAAAGTTTCTCCAAAAGGTGAAGTTAAACCAACTCCAGAAGAGCGTTTATTGCGTGCAATTTTTGGTGAAAAAGCTGGTCATGTTGTAAATAAGTCACTTTATTGTCCACCATCTATGGAGGGTGTTGTAGTTGATGTTAAGATCTTTACTAAAAAAGGTTATGACAAAGATGAGCGTACACTTGCACTAGAGAAAGAAGAGCGTGACTTTTTAGAACGTGAACACTATGACAGACTTCTTATGATTGATAAAGAAGAGATGTTACGTGTAGCTAAGCTTCTTACTCGTGAGCCTTTAAGTTCAGATATTACAATTGGTGAGACTGACTATAAAGCTGGTGATACTATTGATGCAAAAGACTTAGAAAATGTAAACCGTTTTGCTATGAATGCTATTGTTAAGAGTTTTAGTGAAGAAATTCAAAATGAATACAACAAAACTAAAAACTATTTCCAAAAGCAAAAGCGTATCTTTAGAGATGAGCATGAAGAAAAACTAACTATTTTAGAAAAAGACGACATCCTTCCAAATGGTGTTGTTAAATACGTAAAAGTATATATAGCTACTAAACGTAAACTAAAAGTTGGTGATAAAATGGCAGGTCGTCACGGAAATAAAGGTATCGTTTCTACTATTGTACCTGAAGTTGATATGCCGTATATGGAAGATGGACGTTCAGTTGATGTATGTCTTAACCCACTAGGTGTACCTTCTCGTATGAATATTGGTCAGATCTTAGAGATGCACCTTGGTATGGCTGGACGTGAATTAGGTAACCAGATTCAAGCTGAGTTTGACAACAAGCAAGCTGACTTTATCAAAAACTTACGTGAGAAGATGATCTCTATTGCTGATGTTGCTGGTATGATGAACGCTGTTAAAGTAATTGGTGATATGGATGATGAAACATTCTTACACTATGCACGTGACTGGGCAAAAGGTGTTCGTTTTGCTACTCCAATTTTTGAAGGTGTTAATCCTGAAGAGTTTGAGAAAATCTTTGAACTTGCTAAAATGGATACTGATGGTAAAGTTGCACTTTACGATGGTAAAACTGGTGATAAGATCAAAGAGCGTGTAAATGTTGGTTTTATGTATATCCTTAAACTACACCACTTAGTTGATGAAAAAATTCACGCTCGTTCAACTGGACCATACTCTCTTGTTACTCAACAACCAGTTGGTGGTAAAGCACTATTTGGTGGTCAGAGATTTGGTGAGATGGAAGTATGGGCTCTTGAAGCTTATGGTGCATCTGCAGTTTTAAAAGAGATGTTAACTATCAAGTCTGATGATGTTGATGGTCGTGTACGTGCTTATAAAGCTATTACAAAAGGTGAATTAGTACCAGCTTCAGGTATCCCTGAAACACTATTCGTACTTACTAAAGAGTTGCAATCACTTGCACTAGATGTAGAAATTTTTGACGAGGTTGAAGACGATGAGTAAATTAGTACCTATTGAAGTAACTGAAAATGACAGACCAAAAGATATAAAACAGCTGCAATTCCGTTTAGCTGCGCCTGAAAAGGTTATGTCATGGTCAAACGGTGAGGTTAAAAAACCTGAAACTATTAACTATCGTACACTAAAACCAGAGCGTGACGGTCTATTTTGTGCAAAAATCTTTGGTCCTGTTCGTGACTATGAGTGTCTTTGTGGTAAATATAAAAAGATGCGTTATAAAGGTGTTGTATGTGAAAAATGTGGTGTTGAAGTTACATCTACTAAAGTTCGTCGTACTCGTATGGGTCACATCGAGCTTGTAACTCCAGTTGCACACATCTGGTATGTAAGTTCATTACCGTCTCGTATCGGTACTTTACTTGGTATCAAAATGAAAGATCTAGAGCGTGTACTTTATTATGAAGCATATATCGTTGAACAAGGTGGAGAAGCATACTATGATGCTGATGGGAAGACACCTGTATTAAAGTACGATGTATTAAATGAAGAGCAGTACCGTACACTTGTTCAAAGATTCGGCGAATTAGGTTTCAAAGCTCGTATGGGTGGTGAAGTTGTTCGTGATCTATTAGAAGATATCGATCTAGTTGATGCATTTACACAACTAAAAGAAGATATTGAACAAACTAAAAGTGAAGCTAAGAAAAAAACAATTGCTAAGCGTTTAAAAGTAATAGAGTCTTTCTTAAACTCTGGAAATAATCCAGCGTGGATGATGTTAACAGTATTACCTGTGCTTCCACCTGATTTACGTCCACTTGTATCACTTGATGGTGGTAAGTTTGCCGTATCTGATGTTAATGACTTATATCGTCGTGTTATCAACAGAAATCAGCGTCTTAAGCGTTTAGTTGAACTTGAAGCTCCTGAGATTATTGTTAGAAATGAGAAGCGTATGCTTCAAGAATCTGTTGATGCACTATTTGACAATGGTCGTCGTGCAAATGCAGTTAAAGGTGCTAATAAGCGTCCTTTAAAATCATTATCTGAGATCATTAAAGGTAAGCAAGGACGTTTTAGACAAAACTTACTTGGTAAACGTGTTGACTTCTCTGGACGTTCTGTAATTGTTGTTGGACCAAGCTTACAAATGCACGAGTGTGGATTACCTAAGAAAATGGCTCTTGAGCTGTTCAAGCCACACTTGATTGCAAAGCTTGAAGATAAAGGTCATGCAACTACAGTTAAAGCTGCTAAGAAGATGATTGAAGACCAGACTAATGAAGTTTGGGAATCTTTAGCTGAGATCGTTGATGGTTACCCAGTTATGCTTAACCGTGCACCGACACTTCACAAACTTTCAATCCAAGCGTTCCATCCAAAACTGATCGATGGTAAAGCTATTCAGCTTCACCCATTAGTTTGTTCTGCATTTAATGCCGATTTCGATGGGGATCAAATGGCGGTTCACGTACCTTTAAGCTCAGCTGCAATTGCTGAAGCAAAAGTGCTTATGATGGCTTCTATGAACATCCTTCACCCAGCTTCGGGTAAAGCGATTGCTACGCCATCACAAGATATG
>Ga0193953_1001463_pt1 | contig 10904 bp, 9 predicted proteins | sample BB_4_MG_FD_140325 | JGI IMG/M metagenome (GOLD analysis project Ga0193953, IMG submission 140325) | Microbial mat bacterial communities from the Broadkill River, Lewes, Delaware, United States - BB_4_MG | ecosystem: Environmental > Aquatic > Freshwater > River > Microbial mats | place: USA... | reverse complement strand
TTACAAAAGTGGCCTTTTATGATGGAACTTCTTTGATAGGCACCGATACAACTGCACCATATAGTGTTGTGTACAACAATGCACCTATTGGTAATCGTGTTTTGAAAGTAATTGCCACGGATAATGACAACCTCACCGGTGAATCAACGACAGTGACAGTTGTCGTAACGTCGAATCCAATTCCTGAACCACCAACAGCAGCTATTACATCCCCAACTAACAATGCCACCTATACCAGTGGAAGTGGTGTAACAATTGACGCAACAGCGACTGATATGGATGGTACGGTGACACAAGTTGCGTTCTACAATGGCACTGCTTTATTGGGAACAGATACAACGGCACCTTATACCTATAGCTGGAATCCGGCGGATGGCAATTATGAATTAAAAGCAGTGGCCACGGATAATGATAACCTCACCGGGGAATCTGCTGTTGTGTACATCACCGTTGGTGGAGGCAGTGGATGTACGGCACCAGCCTGGAATGCCGGAACTGTGTATACAGCCAACATGTTTGTATCCCACAATGGTCACGAATGGCGTGCTAAATGGTATACTGTAGGTGAAGAGCCTGGCACAACCGGACAGTGGGGCGTTTGGGAAGACCAGGGGGCTTGTTCTGTAGCTGTAGCTGCTTTGGCACAGCTGACTGATGTGGTTTCAAGTTTTCCAAACCCATTTGACAGTCAAATAACCTTCTCCATTACGCTAACTGAACGGAGTCATGTCAGCATAACGGTTATTAATTCAATGGGATTAACGGAAGCAGCTGTGATGAATGCCACATTGAACGCAGATACTTATAACTATATTTTCGATGGATCCAAATTGACAAAAGGAGTATATGTTTGTAACATCACCATTGGTAATAAAACAACGACTCAAACGATAGTAAAAAAATAAGCAGATTCTTTTAATGGTAAAAATCGCCTGGGCTTGCGCTCAGGCTTTTTGTTTAATAAAACAATTGGCAGACCTATTAGCAACAAAGCTAGAAAGAAAGCGTCAATTAGACCCACGCTTCTGTTTTCGTGTTTACATTTTTTAACGTTCTAACCGCTGGTATAACTGAGATAATTAAGGTCTTTATTATCGGAAAATTCAGTGTATTAAGCTAACTTTGATCCCCATTTAAAAAGGGATTGGATTATAATAAACGCATTTGATTTTAAGATGAAAGATTTAAAAACCACTAATTTCTTGTTGTTAATCATAGTAATACCCATTGTGTTTTACTTGTTAAAGTTATTGTCGTTTATCTTTATCCCATTGATTTTATCCATGTTTATCGCACTTCTCTTTTTGCCATTGATGAGGTGGCTCAATAAGCGAAACATTCCCAAAGCGATTAGTATTACAGTGGTGATTTTTATTTTTATCGGCGCCTTTAAAATAGGGGGCGAGTTGATTCATCTTTCCAGCAAAGAAATTTTGTCGGCGGATAATGCCTTTTTCATGAAAGCAGAAAGTAAGTTAATTAATCTGGTCACTAATATTGAACAGTTTTTTGGCATAGAAAGGGTACAAGGTGAAAATGTTTTGGTACATTACTTACAGCAGTTTAATTTTGTCAATAATCTGGGTTCCACACTGAACTTTATTGGTGATACGTTATCAATGACTTTAATGACAGCCTTTTTCGTCGTCTTATGGTTAGCTGAATCGATCAATTTTCAAAAAGTTTTAAATAGCACAGTTTTAAAGCAGAAATTTGCCTCTGTCAAAGCGTTTCGCAAAATTGAAAAAGATTTGATCACTTTTATGAAGGTGAAGTTTCTGGTAAGTTTGGGAACAGGTATTGGCATTAGTTTGGCTTGTGTCTTTTTCGATGTGAGTTTTCCCATCTTTTGGGGGTTATTTGCCTTTGCCATTAATTTTGTGCAGATGATTGGTTCGTTCGTGTCAGTTATTTTACTGACAATTTTTGCTTTTGTAGAGTTGGATCCAACAGGTACCCTTGTTTTATTTATTCTTTCCATTATTGGTGTTCAAGCCTTGTTTGGAGGCGTTTTAGAGCCCGTTTTAATGGGTAAATCATTTTCTATTAATGTGATTACTATTTTGGTGATGCTCATGTTATGGGGATTTATTTGGGGTGTTCCGGGAATGATCATGTCGATTCCAATTACTGTATTCATTAAAATAATTCTGGAACAATTTCCGAAAACAAAAATTGTGGCTGATTTATTAGCTGGCTCAGAACAAGGCATTAGTTGGCGATTTGAAAAGAAGCAATAAGAGCATATTTAATGGAAAGTAGCCATCGCGATAAAGATTATCATTTTAATGACGAAAATCTGACTTTCTATCCGTATCTTAGCGCCATAATTATAAGCTGATCATTCTACTTCGAAAACATAGTAATGAAAAGGATAAAACATTGTTTAGCAATAGAGTTTAGTTACTGATAGTGGATTATCTTTGGTTACGGGTTGTCATGTTACTCAGAGTGAATAGATAGTAATAATTGAATAACTGGTTATTTGATCTTGTATCAAATAGCTATTTAGTGTGTTATAAATTCTGCCAGTGGCAGATGGATGTAATAAAAAATCAAAAATAAAGGAATAATATTTTATGGGTAGATCTCAAGAAACTTTTAACAAAAAGGAAGTAAGAAGTAAAAAAGAAAAAAAGCGCAAAGAAAAAGAGCAGAAAAGATTAGCCAGACAAGAGAGTGGTAAAAAAGGAAGTCTGGACGATATGATTGCTTATGTGGATGAGAATGGTATGTTAACAGATACACCGCCGGATCCAACCAAAAAGAAAAAGATTAAAGCTGAAGACATCGAATTGGGTGTACCTGCAAGAGAGTCAGAAGAGTTTGATCCAATCCGTAAAGGGGTAATTGATTTCTTCAATGAATCAAAAGGTTTTGGTTTCATCAAAGATTTGGAAACCAAAGAGAGTGTATTTGTACACGTTAACAACTTGCTTGAGGAAGTTAAAGAAGGTAATTTGGTGACTTTTGAAGTTGAAATGGGACCTAAAGGCCCTTCTGCTGTACAGGTAAAACTTACCAAATAAGAAGCCAAATAGTTAAATTTGGCTTTTCAATTTTTATGGTCTGGAATAAAGAGATGGGATTCTTCCTGCAGTAATGGCAGCAATTATCAAACTTTAACTATATCTTTGCCGCCCTTATTAAATATACTGAATGACATTCAAAGAATTAGGAATTATTGAACCCATCCTGAAGGCCTTGAGCGCCAAAGGATATACAAATCCAACTCCCATACAGGAACAATCCATCCCCATTCTGCTACGCAGAAAGGATTTGTTGGGCTGTGCGCAAACAGGGACAGGTAAAACAGCTGCTTTTTCCATTCCGATTATTCAACATTTGCACAATGATCGGAAAAAGGAGAAAGGAGCTCGTAAAATAAAGGCATTGGTGGTGACACCAACCCGTGAATTAGCCCTTCAGATAGGGGAGAGTTTTACAACCTATGCGAAATATACCGGATTAAGAAACACCGTCATTTTTGGTGGTGTAAAACAAGGCTCCCAAACAGCGGCATTACGCCAGGGTACGGATGTATTGGTAGCAACTCCCGGACGTTTGCTGGATTTGATGGATCAGGGATATATCACACTGAAACACATTGAATACTTCGTACTGGATGAAGCTGACCAGATGTTGGATATGGGCTTTATCCATGATATTCGTAAGTTATTGACGAAGTTACCCAAGGAGCGTCAATCGTTGTTCTTTTCGGCTACAATGCCGGCTGCAATCGTTAAATTATCTGGTAAAATATTGGGTAATTACGATAAAGTAACCATCAAGCCTGAACAAACCACGGCTGAAAAAGTAGAGCAATCCATTTATTTCGTTAGTAAAAAAGGCAAACCCAAATTATTGGCCCATCTATTAAAGACTGAACCTGTCGATTCAGCATTGGTTTTTTCGAGAACCAAACATGGGGCGGATAAAATTGTGAAAGTGCTGGCGAAATCAGCTATTGAAGCAGCAGCCATCCATGGAAATAAATCTCAAGGGGCCAGGCAACGTGCCCTGGGTAATTTTAAAAATGGCCATATAAATGTATTAGTCGCCACTGATATTGCTGCGCGTGGCATTGATGTGGCTGATTTATCGCATGTGATCAATTTTGATCTGCCTAATGTACCGGAAACTTACGTACACCGGATTGGACGGACTGGAAGAGCCAGTGCCAGTGGCGTAGCACTTTCTTTTTGTGATGGTGAGGAGATAGCGTATCTAAAAGATATTCAGAAACTCATCGATCAGATAATACCTGTCATTAAAGATCATCCCTTCGAAGATGAGGCAGTAGATGAAGTTCAGGTAATGGTCGCAAAGCCTAAGAAAGCTATGCCCAAAGGTAAAATGGTAAAGACTGGATTTAAAAGTGCGAACAAGCGTCGTCGTCCGGTGTTAATCAAAAAGAAAAGTTAGAAATACATTCTGATATTTTTAAAGAAGAATATACAACCGAATAGATCTCTATTCGGTTTTTTATTTTATTCTCCGACTAAACTTTTTGGGGTACACTTAAGGTACTCTTACTTGTAATACCAATTACCTATCAAATTGCGCTGGTATAATGCCGATACATAATCAAAGGACGTTTAGAAGTGAAACGCACTAAAGGCGCATTTTGATTAGTAAACGGTATCAACTGGTGAACACTTCCAAAATTAATTATCATTACTCCAATGATCCACAAGGCTTTTATTATGAGCTGGCGGTATTTATCCGGGCCATTTAAAATGATGGCGTTCTCCGGTAAATCACTTAAAGCAATATCAAATCTTTCAAGCTGATTATAATCAAAATTGAGCTGAGAAGGCAAGTCTTTAATAATAGGTATTTTATTTGCAGGAGTGCCCTTTAGTATTTTTAAAGCACTTTGTGCAGCCAAGGAATCTTGCAGGTAACCTGCGGTTAAATAGCCGCCAATAATGCCTGATTCCAGGTGAAATTTCCAGACTCCATACACAGGAACATTGCAGTTTCGACTGAAAAGTGTAGAGGCTTTATCATACTCCAGGTATTCGCCTTTATTATCCCTGAAAAAGAATGTGAATAATACAATACTATTAGGATCTAATCGGTAAAGAAGGGTTTTGAGTTCTTTGGTTGAGACATCATAAATCAACTCGATGGGCACTTTTGTGAAAGTTTGTTTTCTCTGGTACGTTTGAATTTCTTTTTGAATCCGTTGTCCGGTAATTGTATTATCCGTAATCATTACAATTTTCGAGCACATGGGGTGTAAGTTAGTAATCAATTGTATGTTGGATTCAATATCAAATTCCTCAAGCACACCGGTAATACTTTTCAGCGGACCCAAATCTTCCTTTCGGAAGTTATTAATACCACAAAACACAATGGGGGTAGTATCTTAGATACGATAATGATTCTGGCGCAAGTATTGAAGCGCATTGTTATCGGATGCAATCACCAGATCATAGTGATTTTTTTGATGTTTATAGATAAGGATATCTGATAATAATGCCAAATAAGTCGAATCAAATTGACGTTTTGAGTCCATGTATTCAATATGAAGATCAATAGACACCGTATCCATGATATCCCGAACGCCTCGTGTTATCTCATCAGTCCAAAGATAGCCTTGATGGTAGGAGTTAAGAAGTAACACCTTTTTCCTTGCCTCTCAGTTGCTTCAACCTTAAGAAAGGAGAAAAGTAATAGGATATATATAATTAAATTGGTTTTAATAATATGATACATCAAGCAACGGTTTGTTTAGGTAACATCGTAGCCCTAATTTACTGATATATTTATGAAAGAAAATAGATTGTCCTGATTAGGACATTTACTATAAGCAATGGTCGTGTTATCTGAGAGGCAATTAATTGTATCAAAACTATTGGATACCAAAAACTGTTAAAAATGAAATTATATAACTTTATAATTCCGATGAATCAGCTTAAAAAATATGTATTGGCCGGAGTTCTAATTCTGATTTCCATGTCAATGGTATTAGCTGAGCGAACAAAAGTGCTGATCTTTCATTCGTATCATGAAGGACTGAGTTGGACAGATAATATCAATAAAGGCATTCGCTCCATCTTTGACGAAAAGGGTAATACTGAGTTACATTTTGAATATTTGGATTCGAAACGAAATACCGATTCACTTTACTTGGGCAAATTATACGATTTGTATAAAACAAAATACCATGACATCCCCTTCGATGTGATCATTGCAGTTGATAATAATGCTCTTAATTTCTTGTTGGAGCTTAGGGATGAGTTTTACAAAGATATTCCCGTTGTTTTTTGCGGCATTAATCAGTTTTCAGATGCAATAATTGAAGGATTACATGGAATTACAGGGGTGACAGAAGAGACTGACTTCAAGGCAACCATTGAGCTTATTCTAAAACTCCACCCAAATATTAAGGAGCTCGTTATTATCAATGATAATCGGACCTTAACAGCGAAAATAATCGCTCGGCACATCAATGAATTCTGGCCTTTGCTTCAAACTGAAGTAAGACCGCGATTCTTATCAGCAGTGAACCATTCGAAGTTGCTAAATCACATTAAGCAGTTAAATGATAGTAGTGTTCTGTTATTAACAGTATTTAGTGCAGACCGGGAAGGGCGCTATATCTCTTATCATGAAAACATCGAGATGATTAATGAAATAACACCCATTCCGGTTTATAGTGGATGGGAGTTTTACCTGAATAAAGGAATCGTGGGCGGTGTTCTAACCAGTGGGTTTGAGCAAGGACAGTTAGCGGCCGGTATGGCTCTGCAAATTATGCAAGGACAATCAGCCGATTCAATACCCATCATTCATAAGGGTTATAATCATTTGAAATTTGATTACAATCAGTTAAAACGTTTCAATATTAATCCGGCTCAACTCCCGCCTGAAAGCATTATCATCAATCAACCTCTCAATTGGTGGCAACTATATAAGGTGTGGATTATCCTCATTGTTTTCTTTGTGTTGCTCACAATAGGAATAATCTACCTCAATGAACAACGCAACCGCATTAAAGCCATGCGCTTAATTTCCATGAATAAGGATTTAGACCAACGCGTAGAAGAAAAGACCAGGGCATTACAGCAGGCCAATGCCTCGCTATGCACACAGAAAGAACGTATTGAAAACCAAAACAAAGAGTTAGATCAACACCGCAATCATTTAATGACACTGGTACAGGAACGAACAGCAGAATTGGAAGCGGCCAATAAAAAACTAAAAGCAAGTCGACAGCGTTTACTCATGATGCTGGATGCCAGTTCAGATGGCGTTTGGGAATACAATGTAAAAACAGGCTCCTTTAAAGTTAGTAGTCGTACCTGGGAGAAATTGGGGTATTTAACTCATGAAGTGGAAGAAAGCATCGGATTTATGCTCCAAATGATTCATCCGGAAGACCGGGAAATGGTGAAGCAAAAATTGATTGCCTATATAAAAGGAAAGCAATCAACCTATCAGAATGAGTTTCGCATACAGCGAAAAGATGGACAGTGGTTGTGGGTGTTGTCGCGGGGTAAACTGCTGGAATGGCAAGCCAATAAGGGTATTGCAGTGGTTGTTGGAACCCATATGGATATTACGGAACGAAAGAAAAGTGAAGAGCGCTTAAGGGCAGGTGAACGTCGATGGCGCGCGTTATATGACCAGGTTCAGGAGAGTTTCGTCATTTGTGACATGAAAGGGCAGATCATTGATAGTAATCCGTCAGCCCTGGAAACTTTGGGATATGAACCCCATGAAGTGCATCAGTTAACCTTGGGTGATATCGATAATTTACATGATAATGATTTTTTGATATCTACCTATATCAAAAAATTAGTTGCCGACAAGGGTTCTGTTAATTATGAAACCCGGATTAGCACTCGCAAAGAGATTTCCTTTCCGGCTGAGATTGATCTGAACTTAATTGAATTCGCCAATGAACGGTTTATCCTGGCCGCTTTGCGGAATATTTCCAAACGACAGGAGGTGGAGCGTCAGGTATTAAATGCAGTTATTAAAACCGAAGAAAAGGAACGAAGCCGTTTTGCCAAAGATTTGCATGATTCGATTGGTCCCCTGCTATCAAGCCTGAAACTTTATTTATCAACCCTGGAAAAGACCAACAATGAAGAGCGGCGGCAGAAGATCTTCACTTTGAGTGAGGAGGCTATCCGCGAAGCAGTGACCACGATTCGTGAAATTTCCAACAACCTGAGTCCCCAAACATTAACGGATTATGGCTTGGTATCTGCCCTAAATAGCTTTATTCAAAGGTTAAATGCTACCCAGGTGATTCAAGCCACAATGGAGATGGAGGGGATGGAAAAACGTCTTCCCAATCAAATAGAGTTGTCCTTGTATCGGGTGATGACAGAGCTGATTAATAATACCTTAAAGCATAGCGGGGCTTCAGAATTATACTTCCATCTGGAGAAAACAGAACAACTGTTGGTAGTAATATACAAAGACAATGGGCATGGAATACAAGAAGAGCAACTCAAAGAAAATGGGGGCATGGGGCTTGTTAATATTGCAAATCGTCTGAAAAGTATAGATGGTAGTGTGACCTTTCATTCTGCTGATCAGTGGGCATTCATTGCTCAAATTACGATCCTGCTGGAAACGAAGTAAAGCACATAAAAGAATTAAGTTGATTAATTTAAAGCCAAAATAATCGGAGTATGTTTAGGATAGTAGTTGTAGACGATCATCGCCTCTTTAGAGAAGGATTAAAACTCATACTACAAGAAGAAGAAAGCTATGAGATTGCCGGTGAATTTGCCAATGGTCATGAGTTTATAAAATTCCTCGATATTGTGAAACCCGATTTGGTATTGTTAGACATCAACATGCCTGGCATGAACGGGATAGATGCAGCTAAAAAGGCTTTGGAGATCTATCCTGATTTAAACATACTCATCCTTTCGATGTTGGGAGAAGAGGATTATTACAACGAATTGATGAACATCGGAGTGAAGGGTTTCTTATTGAAAGATTCAGATACCGATGAGTTATTGACCGCCATTAAAAAGATACTGGGAGGGGCAGCCTATTTCTCTCAGCAATTGCTCATGCAGATTCTTCAGAACAAATCGAAACAAGAACAACGCACTACTGCCGTTTCACTTTCACCAAGAGAAATGGAAGTGCTGACGTTACTCTGCGAAGGATTAACCAATGCCGAAATTGCTGAAAAGCTATTCCTCAGTCAACGCACCGTCGATCGGCATAAATCCAACTTATTCATGAAATGTGAATGCACCAATTCTGTCGGGCTAGTCATGTATGCCATCCGAAATAAGATTGTAAACCTGTAAATCATCACCGCTCGTCTTCTGCCGTTTTCTCAGGGATAATTATTATGCATACATCGCCTATCTGTACTGATACAGGAGGCTGGCACTAGTAGTAATAGCAGCTTTGTACCATGAGTAACAGCTTAATGTTACCATTGGTAGCACGCTGCAGATACCTGTCATATAACCAGTGCATGGCAGAGTAGAATCAGCATGGAATGGCGGAAAATACCCATATCAAATGGGTAATGTCTGCATGGCAAATGGGTAATTACATGGTCACACCTGAGATTCCTATGCACTTACTTTACATCAGGAAACTAAAACTGATGTTCTATGATTACTTTTTTTGCTTCAATTATTGCTTTAGTACTTGGCTATCTGATTTATGGAAAGATAGTAGAACGAAACTTCGGGGTGGATGAAAACAGAGTCACACCAGCGGTAGAGAAAAACGACGGGGTGGACTTTGTCCCCATGAACTGGTTAAAAATCTTTTTAATTCAGTTTTTGAACATTGCCGGATTAGGCCCCATTTTTGGTGCTATCGCCGGCGCTTTATGGGGACCGGTCGCATTTATCTGGATTGTGCTGGGATCAATCTTTGCCGGTGCCGTTCATGATTACTTTTCAGGCATGTTGTCACTGCGTCATGGAGGAGCTTCCATTCCTGAAGTAGTAGGTAAATATCTGGGTAATGGATTTAAGAATTTTATGCGCTTTTTCGCCGTGATACTACTCATATTGGTAGGAGTGGTTTTTATTAAGGGGCCTGCCAGCATCTTAAACAATTTAACGAGTCTGAATGTGACAATCTTAATCTGTATTATTTTTGTCTACTACCTCATTGCCACCATGGTGCCAATCGATAAACTCATTGGTCGCATTTACCCCGTTTTTGGCTTGGTATTGTTAATTATGGCTTTTGGTATTGCAGGCGCATTGGTTTTTGGGTCACAAGAGATGCCGGAGCTTTCTTTATCGACGCTAACCAATATGCATGCTAACGCCAGTGACTATCCCATTTTTCCATTGCTGTTTATTACCATTGCCTGCGGGGCTATATCCGGGTTTCATTCGACTCAATCGCCGTTAATGGCGCGTTGCATCACCAATGAAAAGCAAGGGCGCAAAGTATTTTACGGCACCATGATTGCCGAAGGGGTGGTTGCCTTGATTTGGGCCGCTGCAGCCATGACTTTCTTTGGAGGCATTCGTGAACTGGGCGAAACCATGGCACAGGATGGACATAATGCTGCCTGGGCAGTTAGTGAAATCAGTAATGGCTTATTAGGCAAAATAGGTGGTTTGCTGGCGATCCTAGGCGTGGTGGTAGCACCCATTACTTCCGGTGATACGGCTTTTCGTAGTGCCCGCTTAACCATTGCCGATGCCATCGGTTTAAAACAAGGGAAAATTCGAAATCGACTCCTCATCACGATACCATTATTTCTGGTCGGATTCATATTGACACAGGTGAACTTTTCCATTATCTGGCGCTATTTTGGATGGGCTAACCAAACACTTGCGACATTGGTATTATGGACCTCTGCTGTTTATCTGTTGAAGGAGGGGCGCAAGTATTGGATTGCACTAATCCCAGCAACTTTTATGACAGCTGTCATTACCAGT
>Ga0193953_1001461_pt1 | contig 10914 bp, 9 predicted proteins | sample BB_4_MG_FD_140325 | JGI IMG/M metagenome (GOLD analysis project Ga0193953, IMG submission 140325) | Microbial mat bacterial communities from the Broadkill River, Lewes, Delaware, United States - BB_4_MG | ecosystem: Environmental > Aquatic > Freshwater > River > Microbial mats | place: USA... | reverse complement strand
CTACTTAGGAAACTTCATGATTTTTTGCCTCATTTTGAATTGGCTATTCGGAATCATCATCAGGCTATAGCTGAGCAATCTTCAAAAAGTAAGGAGTATAACGAAAGGCAAAAGAAAGCGAGACTTTATGTCTCTCATTTTATTCAGGTGCTTAATTTTACCATTGCTCGCGAGGAGTTGAAACCGGAAGTACGTGAATTCTATGGCTTAAATATCAATTCTCAAAATATCCCATCACTGGTTAAGGATGTGAAACTGATTGAGTGGGGAGAAAAGTTGATCGAAGGAGAACGCCTACGTGTGGGAGCAGGTGGCAATCCTATTTATAGCCCATCTATAGCATTGGTTAGAGTGAATTGTGATCGATTTAAAGACGCCTATAAGCATCAAAAAACCTTGCAGAGTAATACGCAACGATTTTCAGAACAGGTGGCTCAGAGGCGGCATGAGGCTGATCAGCTCATTCTTGATATTTGGAATGAGGTAGAATTGCATTATAAAGACAAGCCGGAAGATGAACGTCGCGAAATATGCATGCGTTATGGTTTGGTATATGTGTGGCGAAAATCAGAATTGGAACGAAAGAAACAGTTAGAATCGGTAGAAAGTTCAACTCTCGATTTGCCTTTTTCGAGTTTTGAATAAGTGGTAGGTTAAAATTGAGAATAGGATAAGGGAGATGATACTTGTTTCCCACATGAGGTCTGATGATCCAATGCTATCCGCTTTTTCAGGTAATTGTCCTTTATCGATAAAGTAGCTGGCAGAAACCGCTAAGCCATTATTGACTAAATGGGCAAGAATAGGGACCCACAATGAGCCTGTCCAGACCAAAAGGTAGCCAAAAAGCATGCCTAGGAAAAGTCGGGGAAAGAATCCAAAAAACTGCATATGTAGCGCAGAAAAACAGACGGCTGAAATAAAAATTCCCCAATGAACACTTCCTGTCCATTTGGAGAGTTGCTTCTGTAAAACCCCTCTAAAAAGGAGTTCTTCACCCAGTGCTGGAATTACAGCTATAAGAACAAGATTGAGGAGCAAATCGCCAATATTGTTCATGTATAAGAATTTCTCTGTGACTAAAGCGGCCTTTTCTTCGGACTGACGCATCCATTGCTCAAGATCCTTTAAGAAATCAGGAAAATGGATATGCGAATTCAGTTCGCCCATCATATTGATTAGGGGAAGAGAAACAAGTACGAGTAAAAATGCCTGAAAAAAGGTGGAAAATCTGGGCAGTTGATTGATTTGAAGATAAGCTCTTACATTTAAGGAAAGCAGATAGGCGATAATAAAAGGGGGTAGAATAAACATCCCCGTTGAATAGATGGCCTGATAGAATTTTAGGGCAGGGATATTAGGATGGGTTCCATTAATATCGAATGCAGCAGTATCAGTCATAATATTAAGACCAAAAAATAGGTAACATAGCAGAGACCCTACAAAAAGAAGTATGAAGCTTGTACCAACAACCAGACTAAGGCTTAACAGAATTTGATTGAAATTCGATAATTGAGTGAATCGTCCCTTTAGCATACTGATGTTTTTTAGATATTAAGCAAAAATAGGGATTTCTAACGGAATTTTGAGCTACTTGAATTCAGCTACAATATTGAATTACGAATATGGATTAATAATCAGGATGAATAGGAGTTAATCTATCTCTTTTATAAGTGATTGAAAATATTTGAGAAAGCTATTTTATATCAAAAATAAACATGTATCTTTGTCGCGCTTAATAAAAGCAATTTTATAACTATTTATATTAAAAAAAGCTATGGCAACAAAGATTAGATTAGCCCGACATGGTCGCAAAGGTAGACCATTTTACCACATTGTGGTAGCAGATAGCAGAGCGCCACGTGATGGTAAGTACATTGAACGTATTGGATCTTACAATCCTAATACAAACCCAGCTACTATTAACTTGGACTTTGATAAAGCATTGACTTGGTTAAATACAGGAGCACAACCAACTGACACTGCAAGAGCAATTTTATCTTACGAAGGTGTAATGATGAAGAAGCACTTACAAGGTGGTGTTAAAAAAGGAGCTTTCGACGAAGCTGCTGCTGAAGTAAAATTCGAAGCTTGGAAGAAAGAGAAAGAAGCTAAAATCAACGCTAAGAAAGAAGGTCTTTCTGTTGCTGCTTCTGATTCAGCTAAAGCTCGTTTAGAAGCTGAAACTAAAGTTTCTACTGATAGAGCAGAAGCTATTGCAAAGAAAGCTGCAGATGCTGCTGCTGAACTTGCTGCTGCTGAAGCTGCAAAAAATGCTCCAGAAGAAGCTGCAAATGAAGAAGGAACAGAATCTACTGAAGCTTAATTTATTTTGCATGTTTAAGAAGGAAGATTGTTTTTTTGTAGGGAGTTTTGTCAAAACTCATGGAGTAAAAGGTGAACTTGTAGCAAAGAAATCTAGCGATCTTCTCGAAAAATATAAATTGGAATCAGTCCTCGTCGATATAGACGGAGGACTGGTTCCTTTTTTTATAGCCCGTAATGGTTTAACCCCAAGAAACCATGCCACCGTTCGTATTCTTCTCGAGGATATGGAGAACGAGGCAAAAGCAACCCGATTTATTGGTTGTGAAATATATGTGCCCTTTAAGGATGCTCCTGATTATTTTGAAGATAAGGAAGAGATTGAAGCAAGTGCTTTAATTGGATTTACTTATATCGACGAGAAAAGGGGTGTTATTGGTGCTATAGATGATATTCAAGATTTTTCGGGTAATATTGTTTTGGTATTGGATCTGAATGGCCAGGAAGTTATGGTTCCATTTACTGATGACAATTTTATTGAAATTGATGAGGATGATAAATCCATCACAATGAACACTCCAGAAGGATTAATTGATCTTTATTTAGAGGATTAATTAATCACGATTACGCCTAAGCATTCCGATTTATATATTTGAATCTAGATTATTTCTGGATTGATTTCGTGTACCCTAAGAAATTTAAGATACAGCTTGAATGGATTGACGTATGCGTGTCATTATGATTTGTAACTAAACTGTTTAGCAAAATCTTGTTAGATTTATTTATTTTACCGACATTTGCCGCAATCGTTTGAAATAGGTGTTTAGGGGATCATTCCTAAGTATTTTAACGTTTTCAACCATTTTTGAATAAAGATTAATTTCAGAGAAATGATTAAAAGTCCATTGCAGAAGGCAAGAGCTAAGTATATTCCTAAATTACCAAAATCGTTAGAAGAAAATGTCAAATTGATTATTGGCGAAGCCAGTGAATCAATAGCCGATAAAGAAGCTATAAAGGGAATGTTCCCGAATACTTATGGTTTGCCATTGGTGACCTTTGAGAAAGGTAAAGCTTGCGAAAGCAAAAGTTTAAATGTCGGTGTTGTACTTTCTGGAGGGCAAGCTCCTGGTGGGCATAATGTTATTTCTGGATTATTTGATGCCCTAGGTAAACTAAACAACAGAAGTAAGTTGTTTGGCTTTATTGGAGGACCTGATGGTCTTTTAAACAATTCTTTTATTGAATTGGATTCCGCAATCGTTAGCGGATATCGAAATACAGGTGGTTTCGATATTATTGGTTCGGGTAGAACAAAGATTGAGGATGAGGCATCCTATGAAAAAGTAATTGCTAATTGTTTGAAAAATAATATCAATGCACTTGTTATTATAGGAGGAGACGATTCTAATACCAATGCTTGCGTACTCGCTGAGTATTTTAAAGAAAAGAAAGCCGGTATTCAGGTTATTGGTTGTCCTAAAACGATTGATGGTGACTTGAAAAATGAATTCATTGAAACGTCATTTGGATTCGATACCGCATGTAAAGTGTATAGCGAGTTAATTGGGAACATTCAAAGAGATGCAAATTCTGCTAAGAAGTATTGGCATTTCATTAAACTGATGGGGCGTTCCGCTTCACATATTAGCCTTGAGTGTGCACTTAAAACCCAACCTAATATTGCTATTATTTCAGAAGAGATTGAAAAATATAAGCTCACCTTAAATAAGATTGTTGGCCAAATTGCTGAAGTTGTAAAGAAGAGAGCTAATAAAGGCGAAAATTTTGGGACAGTTCTTATTCCTGAGGGTTTGGTTGAGTTTATGCCTTCTATCAAGAAATTAATAGTTGAGTTGAACGATATTTTAGCTGAGAATCCTGAATATTATCAAATAGCTACGAGTCTTGAGAAAAGAGAATTTATTACAAAGCTTTTAAGTGATGAATCTGCCAAGGTTTATTCAAGTTTACCAGCTTCTTTTGCTAAACAGCTTACATTAGATAGAGATCCACATGGCAATGTTCAGGTTTCTAAAATAGAAACCGAGAAGCTTTTAATTGATATGGTTGCTGACCGATTGGCAAAGGATAAATCCTTTCAGGGTAAGTTCAATGCTCAGAATCATTTTTTTGGTTATGAAGGGCGCTGTGCTGCACCATCTAATTTCGATGCCGGTTACTGTTATTCGCTTGGTTATACTGCCGCATTGTTGATTAATTCGGGTAAAACAGGCTACATGGCTTTCATTAAGAACACTGCAGAAAGCTCTGATAATTGGCTTGCTGGTGGGGTGCCAATTACCATGATGATGAATATGGAAAAGCGTCATGGACACATGAAACCCGTGATTCAAAAAGCTTTGGTTGATTTGAAGGGTAAACCTTTCTTAATGTTCCGATCTAAGCGGAAGGAATGGGCTGATCATACGGATTATATTTATCCAGGACCAATTCAATATTTTGGACCGACAGAAGTATGCGATTCTCCGTCAGAAACTTTATTGCTTGAGCAAGAGGTCACACATAATCCCATATGTTTAGATGAAAACTTGGTGTAGGTCGTCTGGTCGTGAGTTGTTTAGCAGTCTGGTTTTTATTCGGTTTGCAAGTTCCTTTAAGACTAATTATAAAGGCTTTTTAGTCTTCAATAGAATTAGAAACACATATTATAATATAAATCAAATTAAAAGCCATCACAGAAATATTTTCTGCGGTGGCTTTTGTTTTTTCCAGGTTTGATTAAATATCTGGCCAGTCGTTAACGTGAACAGCTGTTCCAATCTTCAATTCATGTGCTGAAAAGATGATTTCTTCAATCATTGGAGTCTCATCATTGGCTTTAAACTTTTCAGTGTAGCCAACAATATAAGCGGTAGACAAAGTTACTTCTTTCATTTTAGACTCTGTGTCTCTTTTGTTGTAAGTAATTGTTACAGCTTTTGCGAGGTAAGAATTACAAGCAGATTCTGCAAATGATGTTGAATCTGTTGCTTCAATTACAACTCTTACAATTCCACCTTTTGTAGTTGAAGAAGGTCTTCCTTCAGGATCTGTCTTTTGACGTAGACTGTACTCCGCTTCTAGTACGGTGTATTCTTTACCGTCTACTTTCATTCTTGCTTTAAATGACATAATTGTGTTTTTTTTCAGTTAATAATAATAATAATAAAAACATTGTCATTACAAACATAATAATAATAATCACAATCTTCCAAATTAATTTGCGGAAACATTCACGTTTAACAATATTGAGAAGTGATGTTAATGTGGTAATGTTTTTGGTTCATTAGTGTTCTACCATTGTCTTTAGCTTATTGTTTAGTATAGTTAATTATTTTTTTCATACATTTGTTTGCGTAAGTATTCTGTTTATAGTGTAATTAAGTCGTATGAAAATAGAGTTTAAGTCTTGTCAGGTTTGTGTGTTTTTATTTTTGTTTGTATGTGTATTGGCTTTATTTGTGTCTTCGTGCAAGGTTCATGATAAGTTAGCAGTTGATAAAACTGATATAGCGAATTATGTTGACACGCTTACTTACTATAAATCATTACGAATGTCTTACGTTTTAGACACAAAGGTGGATTATGTTATAAATGGGAAGGTTTATCAGTTCGTTGATGAATGGATGGGTGTTCCTTTTGGTGTTTCAGCAGGAGTAGGACTTGATAACGGCAAACTTGTTCAATTGTTGTATAAGAATGTTTATGATATAACCATACCGAATGCTTATGAGCAGTTGGTTTACGATAAACGTTTAGGCTTATATACAGGCAAAACATTCTGGGCTGAAGGCGATTTACTTTTTTTTGAATATCCAGAAGATTCGTTAACAGATGGCGAACAAGGAACTGAAAAGGTAATAGGTGTTTACCTGATAAACAATAGATTCCTTGTAAACTGCAAACGGACAGGAAGAGTTTCGATAGAACGAACTGATGATGCGTTTTGGGAGCGTCATTTTAAGTTTGCAGGTAGGTGTAAATAAGTGTTATGAGTTGTTTTTACATGATAGGCACTGTTTTGCTAATAAGTGAATTTGAAAAGATTAAATGAAATTGGGACGATAATGTCTAATAAGGGAACATATGATGATCAGATCTCTGATGTAAGAGCTGAAGTTATTGTAGCAATGCTACTGCGAGAGAAAAATATTAAGAGCGATCAGTTGGTTGTGTCTAATAAGGGTGTGCATAAAAGGAGCTTTTCCAATGACATTCATAGAATTGATGAAAATCATTTTATGTCTGGAGGGTATCAGTTTTTGGTTCAATTGAATAGGGATGGCATTTATGATGTGATTCCAGAAGCATTTTTTCACCCTAGCAGAAATAATGAAAAAGGCTCTAATCAGGCTCGTGTGATGTCTGAACAATATAAACGTCGACGAAATGAAGAAAAAGAGGCTCGAGACTTTTTTGCACCTATCGAAAATGAATTTTTTTTGCAGCGTGTTAATATTGAAAATACAGAAGTACAGGCTTTGTCTAAATTGCATCAGTATGATTTGTCTCTTCCTTTTTTTGGTCTTAACAGCCGTGATAAATTAATGCCAGATTATTTGTGCCGGAAATGGGCTGCTTTACTTCCCTATGTTTCTGAAATAACTGGTAATATGGAATATCTAAAACAATGTGCTGAGTTCTTTTTAGAACAAAAAGTAGAGCTCGTTAATAGGCCCTCTAAAATATCACAAAAGGATTTTGATAGTAGTAAAATGGGCAGTTCTATTTTAGGGGAAGATATGCTGCTTGGCGATTGCTTTAATGCTTGCTTTAAGCATATTGAATTGCTTGTAAAAGAGATTCCCTCAAGTAAGGCTTTACTTTATATCCCAGGTCAGGCCTATGCCCGTTTTATAGATATATTTATTGAAGTGTTTACCCCTTTGAATGTCGATTTTACCTGGCGTGCAGAGGTTCTAAATACGGAACCGTGGACCTTGGGTGAAGATGCGTGTAGATTAAGTTTCACAACAACTATTTAATGTAGAAAATATGGATAAACAAGTACTAACAATAGGAATTATATTGTTGCTGGTATCAATCATACTGTTTTTTATTACAGTGTCAGGAGTCAAAGAGGCTTCAAAGGAAAAGTGGAAAACATTTTTATATCAACTCTTGTTTGGAATCCTACCATCTGGTGTCGTCCTTTTGGCGTACACTGAATTGCAGGATCATCCCATTTATTTGTTTTTAAGTTTCCAAATGTGCTATTTTTTATTGGGTATTCTTTTTTGTTTAATACTCTATCGAGTTATGCAATGGACCAGAGAACCGCACTTTGGTTATGAACTCTTGTTTTTGTTTGCCACAGCTTTAATGGGAACAGGTTTTTACTTATTGTTGTATACTTATTTATTTCTAAGTCCTTATAACTATTTGTTTATCTCTTCAGCCTTATTTTTTATCATTCCCTTTTTGGTTTATCATACTTTCGAAAAGGCTATTCTTATTCCGAGAACCAGAATTAAAACATGGGAATGCCCTTCTGATGAAAACATTCCTTATCCGAGCAAGTATGAGATGCAAAAACCTTTTGTTGTCACTTTTTTGCTGAAAAAAAATCCTAAGGAAAAGAAATCTAAGTATTACAGAGCCAAAGCACCTCGCGAAATGCCTTTCGGTAAATTGATGTTTTATTTTATTAAAGACTACAATACCAAGCACAGCGAAGGGCCTATCTTTTATCACGAAGAAGAAACAGGTGTGCCTTACGAATGGGTGTTTTATTTTAAGCCTCGCTGGTATTATCCTATAGTACGCTATATCGATACAGATTTACTTGTGCAGGAAAATAAAATCAAAGAGAACAGTGTCATTATGTGTAAACGGGTTTATAATCGATAAGGTAAACTTGTTTTATGAAAATTTAAAAATTAAGTTGACATGGTAAATATGGTGGAATATGGCACCGAAATTCAAATTATATTAGAGCATGCCAAGCGTCTTGCGTTTGAATATCTTAACAAAGAGGTAGAACCGGCACATTTACTCCGGGGTCTACTGGCCGATCGAGATGTTATAGAAATTTTGGCTGATTTGGATAAGGACATTCATTATTTTGAAGAATGGGCCGATATCAGAATTGAAAGCCTTTCTAAAGTATCCAAACAGCAACCCGAGATCTCTTTCTCTGATAGTTTGAGTAATTGTTTGATTGTATCCGAAGATATTCAAAATGAAATAGGTGCAGACCAATTAAAGCCTATCATTATATTGGCGGCACTTGCCGTTCCTGGTATTGCTTTTTCTTACGATCAGTTCAAAACTTTACCCTTAACAAAAGAGGAGCTTTTGAAATCGATACATGCACCTGTGGTCAAAAAAGCTTCTGCTGGAGGTGTTAACTTTTCAGCAAAGGACGATTGCGTAAGTACTGATAGTGGGAAACCTCGTTTTCTGGGAAAATACTACCACAGCAAAAATATGGCCCTTTTATCGTCAGAAAAAGGATCGGTTGTAGGTCGTGATATTGAGATTGAATATACCATTGAAATATTGAACCGTTATACCAAATCTAATGTTCTGATTATTGGTGAATCAGGAGTTGGGAAAACAGTTCTGATAGATGGTGTGGTCGATGCCATTGTGGCTGGAAAAGTGCCTGGACATCTTAAAAACGCTCATGTGTTTAGTCTCGATTTTGGCAAACTTTCCATAGGGGCGTCCTATAAGGGTGAGATCGAAGATCGCCTTAAAAATGTGATGGATGAAATCAAGCTTCATGACAAACCCATGCTGTTTATCGATGAAATCAACATTCTTTTATCCAAAAATCAAGGAAACGAAGGCATTGTTAATTTGATTAAGAGTGAACTGGAGAAAGGTGATTTAACCATTATAGCCACTATTGGACTCGATGAATATCGAAAAATAATAGAATCGGACCGATCTGTTGATAGACGTTTCGAAGTCGTGAAATTAAATGAACCCGATGAGCAAACGGCACTGAAAATTTTACAATCGGCTTTGCCTGGATTTGTTTCCCATCATGGCTTTAAAATTGATGACGAAATTATACAGGAATCTATAAAACTTTCTCAAAGATATATTCAGGACAAACGTCTTCCAGATTCTGCCATCGATTTGGTTGACAGAACCATGTCGAATACCCGTGTGGCAGTTGGCGAGGTTTTAGAAATGTTGGACAAGCTAGCAAAAGCCGATGCCGACAAACTTGAATCTTATTTGGACGAAATAGAACGCCTCAACGATAAGGAACTGGTCGATTTGGCTCCCTTAATTGAACTGATAGAAGAGCACAAATTGAGTGAGTCTGATGACATGACAGCCATTAAAGTTGTGGTGCAAGACAAAAGAGAAGAAGTTAGAGCTATAAGACAGATTCGCAAACACGACCTTGCCCGTGTAATTTCGCGAAAAACAGGCATTCCAGTGGGCTCTTTACAGACCGAAGAACAGGAGCGTTTAATGCGTTTGGAAGAAGAGTTAACCAAGCGTGTTGTTGGTCAGGAAGTGGCCATATCGGCTATTGCTTCTGCTATTTTAGAATCTCGTTCAGGCCTGACCAAAGAAGGGCAGCCTGTAGGTTCATTTTTCTTGATGGGCCCTACGGGGACGGGAAAAACCGAATTGGCTAAAGCTTTAACCGAGTTCCTGTTTCAGGATGAGAGGGAGTTGATCCGATTCGATATGTCTGAATTTAAGGAAGAACACTCTGCAGCGCTCTTGTATGGAGCGCCTCCGGGCTACGTTGGTTATGAAGAAGGGGGATTGCTGGTGAATAAAATCAGAGAAAAACCCTATTCCGTTGTTTTGTTCGATGAGATTGAAAAAGCCCACACCTCGGTTTTCGATATTTTTCTTCAAATTCTCGACGAAGGGAAATTGCACGACCGTTTGGGCAAAGAGGGCGATTTTTCTAATGCGGTTATTCTATTTACCTCCAATATTGGTAGCGAGCATATTGTTAAAAAATATGCCGAAGGCTGCATTCCAAAGTCGAAGGAGCTCATGGCTATTATGAGCAACTGTTTCAGACCTGAGTTTTTAGGACGACTAACCGAGCTGGTTCCTTTCGGACCGATAGACTCAAGAGTGGTTATCGATATTCTAAACATTCAGCTTAAAGAGATTCACACACGCTTAGAAAAGCAGGATTTAAGCCTTGATATTTCGGAAGAAGCCAAACAACTGCTTTCGAAACAAGGTTACACACCCGAATATGGCGCCAGACCCTTAAAAGGTATTATTCGTAGCGAGGTACGTAAAAAATTATCTAAGATGATAATTTATGGGGAAGTAAAAGCAGGCGACCGCATTAAACTTGATGCTAATGATGAAGAAGAGTTTGTGTGGGATATTGAAGCGGTTCGACAAACGGAATTAAACGAGCAAGTATGATTGTAGCAGCCAAATTAGAGATGCCGGATTTTGAGCAAGCACTCGAAATGAAAGTTTTGGATTGGGAGATATTCCAGGCAGCCAACGAGGGCTTGGAATATGGGCGCCCAAAATTAAGGGATATTCGCTTCACATTTTATGATAGCAAATTAATGCCCTATTTTTTTGAATGGGCAAAGAGTAGTAATTCCAAACGTTCGGGTAAAATAGAGTACATCTCTTCGGATATGGGCAAGGTTGAGTACAGCATCAGCTTTGAAGATGCGGTATGTTCTACCT
>Ga0193953_1001460_pt1 | contig 10916 bp, 7 predicted proteins | sample BB_4_MG_FD_140325 | JGI IMG/M metagenome (GOLD analysis project Ga0193953, IMG submission 140325) | Microbial mat bacterial communities from the Broadkill River, Lewes, Delaware, United States - BB_4_MG | ecosystem: Environmental > Aquatic > Freshwater > River > Microbial mats | place: USA... | reverse complement strand
TGGGTTTGTTACTGATTTACCCGTCACAGTGACCACACGTTCCACCAATGGTTTGTTTTTCTGTACGGCTTCATAAACCGCGAAAGTGGTACCTACATTTTGAACCACTGCACCTACTTCAATGGGTAGTTTTCCGGATGGTACCTGACGTTTGATACAGGCATCGATCAGTTGCTTTTCACCCCCTTGTGGGTATTGTACTTTCAATGGTTCAATGGTGATGCCAGAATAACCTTTGGCCAAATTAGTCATGTGGTCGATGGCATCTTTTTTATTGTTCTCAATACCAATGATGGCTTTATCTACTTTTAAAGCTTTCATCAATATCTGTGTGCCCACCATAATTTCTTCCCCTTTTTCCATCATCAATTGATGGTCACTGGTCAGATAAGGTTCGCACTCCACACCATTTAAGATCAATACCTCACATGTTTTTCCGGGAGGTACAGATAATTTCACCTGAGCCGGGAAGGTTGCACCCCCCAAACCAACGATACCTGCTTCACCCACTTTTTTAACGATTTCTTCAGCAGATAGGGTGATTTCTTTGCGAAGTTGTGGAGAGCGGTCAATGGATTCATCCCACTCATCACCTTCGGTTTTTATGATGATGGCCTTGCGTTTATATCCGCTGGCATCTAATATGTCATCGATTTTAAATACGGTACCTGAAACAGGGGAGTGGATGTTGGCCGATACAAAACCGGTTGATTTTGCAATGAGCTGACCTACTTTAACCACATCACCTTTTTTCACGACAGGCTCCGACGGGGCTCCGATATGTTGTGCTACAGGAACCGAAACTTGTTTGGGAACGGGCAAGAATTCAATCTTTTTGCCAGCCGAAAATTTATTTTCTGCCGGGTGAACCCCTCCAAGTGAGAATGTCTTTAACACAGCCTATACTTTTTTAGTTCAAAACTGATTTAACTGATAAATTACTCTGCCTTTTCGGCCGCTGGTTTTTCAACCTTTGGTTTACGGGGCGGGAAGTTGATTTCATGAATTGCATGGGTAGGACAAACCACAACACACTTGCGACACAATTTACACTTGTCGTCATCGATGTAAGCCAGGTTGTTTTCCACGGTGATGGCGTCAAACGGACACTCTTTTTCACATTTCTTACAGGCGATACATGCTACCGAACAAGCTTTTTTGGCAGGCGCTCCCTTGTCTTTGTTGGCACATGAGATGTACACCCGACGACCTTTAGGGCCTTTCTTGCGCAATTCGATGATGTTTTTCGGGCACGCATCCACGCAGGCTCCACAAGACACACACTTGTCTTCCAGAATCACTGGTAAACCGGTTTCCTCATCCATGTACATGGCACCAAAAGCACAGGCATCTACACATTCGCCTAAACCGTAGCAGCCATATGAGCAGTTGGTTTCGCCGCCATACAAAGAGCCGGCAACCGTACAAGATGTCGCACCGTCATAGATCGATGTGCGTGGTCTGTTTTCACAGGTTCCATTACATCTTACCACAGCTACAGTTGGAGCGGCGGCTTCCACCTCTTTTCCCAGAATAGCTGCGGCAGCAGTCATGGTTTCAGCCCCTCCCACAGGGCAATTTAAATCAGATATGTCATCGGCTTTCACCATCGCTTCCGCAAAGGCCCGACAACCCGGAAATCCACAACCACCACAGTTAGCCGCTGGTAAAGCTTCTTCTACCTGATCTATTCTTGGGTCTTCAAAAACTTTAAACTTTTGAGCCACAAAATATAGAATAATGGCAGCCGTAGCCCCCAACGCTCCTAAAGTGATTATGGTAATCAGAACAACGTTCATAATCAGTTGATTTGATGTTTTATTGTAAATGAAAATGTTTTCTGTAAGCGATCTTTCAGATAATAGATTATGGCAAAATAAGGGACCAAAATAGCCAATGATAAACCACCAGCTAGTAAATCGTTACCAGTCAGGTAGTGGGTGCCTAATAATGCAGCAAAAATTAAAATCAATGGAAATATATAGGCCAATAGTACGGCTTTGGGAGCCAGTGATTTTTTTCCAACGATCATCACTTTTTGGCCGATGGAGATATTACTTACCGTTTGATAGATATCAATAAGCTTATCTTGTAAATCGGCAGCTGTGCAGGAGCCTTTGGCGTGGCAAGAAGCACAAGCAGATTCACTAACAATTCGGACTTTCACATGTTGAGGCTCAATGCTTTCAACAATGCCCTCATGTTCTATGTATTCTAATTCTGACATATAACCCATTATCCGTGCAAACGACAAATGTAACGAAGTCACTCAATTCTTTTCAAAGCCAAAACATATTTTTATTTGGAATGAATAAGAATAAGTAGTATTTTCAAATGTTAATTGACTAGGAAATAGGTTTTTTAGAGTAAAGGGATTCTAAAATATTGGCTTTAAAACATTTATAGAGAAAAAAATCTGTAATGTCTGGTTGCTGATGACGTTGGGTAATAAGATGACAAATGTCACTTAACCGGAATGGTGAATTGGAAAACTGTATTAAAGGCTTGGGAAAGACTTAAATCAATGTTTCCACCCAGATTCTCAATAATTCCTTTTGCAATTGGCAGTCCTAAGCCAACCCCTTCTTTGGGTTTGTTGGAGTCAAATCCCTGATTGAATCGTTTAAAAATAGTTCTTTTACTTTCGAGATTAATGCCGCAGCCTGTATCTGATACTGAGAAAGAGAGTAGCTTAGGCGTAGTTTGTTCAACTTTTAATTGGATCCTTCCTTGACTGGTGAACTTGACCGCATTGTCAAGTAAGTTTATCAGCACTTGTTTTACCCGGTTGTAGTCAGTAGTAATTGTATGCTTGAGTGACAAAAGATTGAGAGACTCGAATTTTATATGTTGTTTCTCTTTTATGAAAAGTAAGCTGGTAATGTTTTCTTCGACATCCTTTAAGAGATGCCTCAACTCAAAGGTTGTCATGTTTACTGCCAGTTGCTTTGAATCAATTTTTGAAATATCAAATACATTATTGATTAATTGCAGAAGATAGTTGGCGCTATTGTTAATTATGGCAGAATATTCTTTCAACATACTCATGTTATCCTCCATCTGCGCCAATAGTTCACTGAATCCTACAATTGCATTCATCGGTGTTCGGATTTCATGGCTCATGTTAGCTAGAAAAGCAGATTTTAATTGGTCACTTTCCTCCGCCTTTTGTTTAGCTATTTCAAGCAAAGCCATATTGTCCTCAATTGTTTTGTTTTTTTCTTCTAATTGTTTCTTTATTGCCAGATGTTCCAATTCTGCACCAAAACGACCTGCCAGCAATAATAAAATACTCTCAGCTAAATTTGGATCTTTAATTGGAGTGTTGAAGAGGGCGACCAGGATACCGGTTGCATGTTGATTAGAATCAAATAATGGTACACCAACATAACCTTCAACATTCATGTCTTTAAGAAGTTGATCGTGCGGGAAAAGTTTTGCCACATTTTCAGGGTAGGTACACGCTGTTTGTCCAATAACATTCTCGCAAGGTGTATGTCCAAGATCATATTGAAAGTCTTGAATATATTGCCCAAGAGAGTATAAACAAATGGATTTAATAAGCCGGTTATCCTCAAGTGATCCGACAAAGACATGTTGAGCTTCCAGAGCGTCAGAAAGATGCTTAACCATGACTTTAAAAAATTCATTTCCCAAATTATAAGTGCCTTTGGTGGAAATGGACATGATGGCGTTCAGTTTCCTCTCATAGTATTGGATGCAATCATCCATGTTGTTGGCAGGAAATTTATTATTTTCTTCTGTAAGCATAGTTGTCATCATTCTATGCCTAATTTAGCTAAAAGATTATAAATGAAAAAGGATAAGAGTGTTTAACTAATCATACTCCAGTTCATCTTCTCCCTGGCCAGTTTCTTAAGCTGTTTGTTAAGGATGAAGTTCTCCTGCTTCTCCAGTAAGGGATCATCCTCCAGGATTGCTTCTGCAACCTGTCGGGCGAATTGCAGGATTTGGCCATCTTTACCCAGGTTAGCGATTTTTAGGCTAAAGGGAAGACCCGATTGTTGGGTGCCTTCCAGATCGCCTGGCCCACGCAGTTTCATATCGGCTTCGGCAATTTCGAAACCATCGGTGGTGCGGGTCATTATTTCCATCCGCTTACGTGTATCATCGGATAGTTTATAGCTGGTCATCAGGATACAGAAGCTTTGGTCTGCACCTCGCCCCACTCGTCCACGCAATTGGTGTAATTGGGATAATCCGAAACGTTCGGCACTTTCGATCACCATAACAGAAGCGTTGGGTACATTTACACCTACTTCAATCACGGTAGTAGAGACCAGGATTTGAGATTGCATGGACGCAAACTCCTGCATGGCCTGATCTTTCTCCGCCGGACGCATTTTTCCATGTACCATGCTGACTTTATACTCTGGAAATACCCGCTGCATATACTCATAGCCTTCCGCCAGATTTTTAAAGTCCATCTTTTCGGACTCCTCAATGAGGGGATATACTACATATACTTGTCGTCCTTTATCCAATTCGCCTTTGATGAATTTATTCAGGTTATTACGGCGGTTATGAAAATAGTGAGCTGTTTCAATGGGTTTTCGTCCGGGAGGTAATTCATCAATCACTGAAACATCTAAATCACCATAGATCGTCATAGCCAGGGTACGGGGGATGGGCGTCGCTGTCATCACTAATACATGTGGTGGTTGATAATTCTTCTTCCATAAGCGGGCACGTTGGGCTACTCCAAAACGGTGTTGCTCGTCTATGACCGTTAAGCCAAGATTTTTGAATTTTACACGGTCTTCAATCAAAGCATGCGTTCCGATGAGTATTTGGAGTTCTCCCGATTGTAATTCCTGATCTATTCGTGTGCGCTCCTTCTTTTTTGTCGATCCAGTCAAAAGTGCTACTTTCACATTTAAGCCCTCCAACATTTCACGGATAGTTTCAAAATGCTGGGTGGCTAATATCTCAGTCGGGGCCATAATAGAGGCCTGAAACGTATTATCCAGCGCAATGAGCATCACCATCAATGCCACGAGGGTTTTACCTGATCCCACATCCCCTTGTAATAATCGGTTCATCTGAACGCCTGAACCCATATCACGCCGAATCTCTTTGATCACCCTTTTTTGGGCATTGGTGAGTTCAAAGGGTAATTTCTCGGTGTAAAAAGTATTAAGGAAATCACCTACTTTTTCAAAGTGATGACCTTTTATTTTGCGATTACGTTGATTCCGTATTCTTAAAATGTTGAGTTGGATATAAAGCAACTCTTCAAATTTCAAACGAAATTGGGCTTTTTCCAGAGTTTGAGAATCGGCAGGGAAATGGATGGTGCGTAAAGCATCATGTAGTTTCAGAAGTTTGTAACGTGTCAGTATGCGTGCCGGTAGTGTTTCCGGTATCATTCCCTTGAAAGACGAAAAGATGTTTTGTTGCAGTTTCTGAATGGCTTTAGAGTTCAGATATTGCCGTTTCATCTTTTCTGTGGTATTGTAAAAGGCCTGAAGGCCCGTAGCAATTTTTACTTCACCTTCCTTTACCTGATCCATCTCGGGATGCACAATGTTAATTTGGCCATTAAAAGCAGACGGTTTGCCAAAAATAATATATTCAGCATCGGCTTTTAAGTTTTCTTTGATGTGTTTATTGCCTTTGAACCAAACCAGTTCAATTGCGCCAGTCCCATCTGAGAATATCACCGATAAGCGGGATTGACGACCTTCGCCAATGGTTTTCATGCCCGTGACTTTACCTTTTACTTGTATATAAGGCAATTTGGCATTCACTTCTCGAATGGTGTATAATTTACTTCGATCCACATATTTGTAAGGAAAGTAATAAAGCAGATCCTCATACGATACAATCTTCAATTCTTCTCGAAAGAGATCAGATCGTTTAGGACCTACGCCAGGCAAGTAAGTGATATTTTGGATGGCCAAATCAGACATGGGTGCAAAAATAGTGAAGTATCGGTGTTTGGCAATATTTCCACGAATATGTATTAGATTTTGATTACATGGTTGTGGGCCGATTATAATTGAAGGCGGTCTGAATCAGTGCTGGCAGTCAAATTTTATGATAATGAAAGGCTTGTTTGACTTAAGGGGCAGGATGTTAATAGATGTGTAATTTGTTGGCGAGATTTTGTCTTTTATTAACTTGCGCTGATTTAAATTTTAAGTGAGATTGGTTAAGGGGCCGGGAATCCCCGTATAAAGCCAGTCAGAGCCCTGCTTCAGTGGGGCTTTTTTTATTTTTTTTCTTCTTTTTCTGGAAGACATAACCTATTTGAAAATCAGTTTTTTTGCTCGTTGTGTTCTACAAAAAAATGAGCAGTGTTAATAACTTTTTTAAACCTTTTTTGAATTCCTGGCGTAGGCAGGCTTGCATATAAAGGAAAACATCAAGTTATGAAAGAACAAATTACTTCAAGTCAATATTACGACTTGGCTGTTGATGTTTCAAAGAACCGTTTGTACATTACGTCAAAGGGATTTTGGAACAAAGGAGAGATCATTGAAGCATATCACAAGTGTCAGACAGAAGCTTTAAAGCATGTAAAACCTAATTTTACAGTCGTGGCAGATATGCGTGAATTCAAAATTTTACCTCAGGATTTAGTACCTAAGCAGGAAGCAACCCATATTGATTTAGCAAAAGCTGGAATGTATCGGGTAGCCTGCATTGTACCTGCCAGTGCCGTAGCTAATTTTCAATTACGGGATGTAGCTAAGGGAACTGAAATGCCCGAGCAGCGCTTTGCCGTTATGTCAGAAGGGGAAGAGTGGTTGGATACTGAATTGTCTAAATTGTAATGCTTTGAAGGCCTTGTTTAACAAGGCCTTTTGTTTTTACTTCTCTTCCTTATAACCAGGTTCTCTTCGGTTAATTAAATAGTCACCAAACTATAATCGTTTTTTTTTGATAATTACCATTTTTTGCCGAAAATGGATATTTTTTGTTATCGTAAGTTGATATCTTGCGCTTCCTTTATATGCTTAGGGCAACATGTATACCATTTATGCAAATGAGGAAGTTGTCTTACCAGTCTTTTGCTGGAAATATGTTGATTCGGCATCGATTTACCTGGTGATAGAATAAATTGATGATCCGTTACAATGGGAGCTCTGTTACTATACAGAGCTCTTTATTATTTATATTTTATGGGTTTAATGGAGGTAATTTCTGTGCTGCGAAGTGTGACTTTGTTAGTAATGCTTTGTGGAGTTGTTCCATGTGTGATTTTGAAAATGATTCCATTGTTGTAACATCACTAAAGATGCTAGCCAATAAGCCATTTAATTCCTTGGCTGCGGAAATATTGGCTAAATAAGGTTTGATGCTTTCAATGGTATAATTTTCTTGATGGAGTGACAATAACCATATGTATAGTGCATTTAAAGTCGCGATATGGCCTTTTTCTAATGCTTTTAGAAGTTGATGGTAATAGTAGCGCTCACTGTTTTGATAAGCTTCCATTTTCTTTTTTCTTGTTTGTAGGAGTCGTTTTATTAAAAGAACAAGCAGAAGGGTTATGATACAAACGCAGAAAATGAATATCGAAAACTGATAGATTGTTAGGCCTAAAATTAGAATTTCTGAGTCTTCTTTTGCCAGCTCATTGGCTGGCAGTGTTAAAGAAAGACTGTCTCGCATAGTAGCCAGGATTCCCAAATCAGGGTTAGGTGAAACGGTTAAGGTGGTTGCCTTCGTTTCGCGGCTGTATTTTTTTTGAAGATGGGGATTCCACCAACTAATAGATACCGGATCTACTTTAAACGTTCCTTCTTTCGCCAATAAATAGCGATACCGTTGAATTAAAATGCCATTGGCACCAGTGTTTGTTCTGGTATCTTTTAGTTCGGGTTCACGTGGGTAAATACCTGCCCATTCGGGGTGATTCATTTGCAAAGGCGGAATAAATGCTGGTAAGGTACCGGATGCACGGATGGTGATGGTGCGTTCGATTAATTCCCCAACTTTTAAATCTGTCAATGGACGGTTCCATTTTTCCGTAATGGCGGCATTGGTAGCCACCAACCAGTTCTGATCATCCACACCTGCAGGTATAGATTTCACCTTAATCGTTATGGGTTTCGTTTTTAAAGTGATGCGTTGGCCTTTATAATCACCCTCAGGCGGTGAGGTGGCAATGATGTCCAATGCAGGAATGATCAGTTCACCTGACTGGTAAGGGAAAATAAGGTAGAAGAATTCCAATGTGGCATATTTCTTTTTATTGACATATTTAATGGCACTTTGCGTTCGTTTAAAGGGAAGCACAAAAGCATTTGGGACTTGAAGGGTAGCCATATCCAATGGTTGGGTGAACCAGGTTGCCGTATAAACGGTGATGGATACCTTAACTGGTTGTTTTACGAAGACTTCTTGTGTGTTCGGTCGGATACGTGTAAATACATCAGATTGTGCTTTTATCGAAATAATGCAAAGCATCAGGATAAAAAGCATCTGTATCTTTTTAAGATTCATTTTTTTATAGCTAATATCAAACATCAAAATTCTTACATCTAGCATCCATTCCTACCATATTTCTTCACTTTCCTTTACATCCGCATAATATTTCTCTTTTTGAAACCGAAAACGTCGTTTAAGAAATTCTGCCGGATCGGCTGATATTTTTCGCAACATGATGTTTTGGGCCTCTTTTTGAGGTGTTTGCTGTTGCATTTCTTCCGGTCGTTCCAGTTCTTCTGCTTTAGTAATATCAGTTTCTACTTCATCAGTGACGCGATCACCGTGATCTGGTAATTCATCGACTTCAGTATCGGATGTTAGCTCTTCATCTTTACCTGATGCTTGCCGTTCTTTTAAAGGTGTCTTATTCTCCGATTCTTTTAATTGAATGGCATCTCCCATGAGTTGGGTGATGGAATCGCGTTGCAGAATGAGTTGTTCAGTTTGTTTCAGTTGTTCGGTGGCCTGGTTTAAATTAGGATTGGTTTCCAGGGCTGTGACAAACGCTTTGGCCGCTTCCTCCAATTGGCCCAACTGCGATAATGCCAAGCCACGGTTATAATGACCCGCTGCAGATGTATCCAGCTCAAAAACGGACACAGCCCCTTCGTAGTTGCCGGCTTTAAAATAAGCGATTCCTTTGTGTGGTAATGATTCATAGTGATTGGCAGCGGCTTCAAATTGATTATTCTGATATAAGAATTGTCCTTGATAATCATTGGAATACCACCAACTGGCTTGTGGATGATCGGGACTGCAGGAAGAGACAAGTACAAAGGCTCCTATCCAACACCAATGAATCATCCAGCCTTTCCGGAACCACATTAACAGTAAAAGTAGAGCCGGGATTAATAGATACCATCCCATATCTTGCCACTGTTCATCATTGGATTCATCATCCAAACGAAAGTCGCGGTATTTCCGAATTTCATTGGCTATTTGTTCCACATCAGAGTTATCCAATGTCATTGGATAAACGGTGACGCGCTGGTGTTGGTCCAATTCCTTAAAAACAGCTGCATCCGGCACAGAATGAATGGTATTTCCTGATTTATCACGTAAGGTTGTTCCTTGTTTAAATCCGGGAACTGCTCCTCCAATGGGAGTGGATACTTTTAAGATATTAATTTTATGGTGGTTGTTTTGTAGGAAATGGGTGATTTGGTGCACTTCATCCCTATTTATGTCATCCGTTATTAATAATAAAGTACTTGGAGCTTCGGTACGGTTAAAAATGGAATCAGCGATAAACAGTGCATATTTAAGTTGAGATCCCCGAACTGGCATAATGGCTGGATGCAGGCTTTCCACATGGTGATTAATCAGGTTGTAATCGGTGCAGATCGGCACGACAGGATGAGCGGTGCCAGCATAGGCCAATAAGCCCACCGGTGTTCCAGGGTTTTGCTTTAACAAGTCGTTTATCTTTAATTTGGCTCGCTCCAGACGATTGGGTTGAACATCAGGTGTCAACATGCTTTGAGAAAGATCCATCCCAATAAGTAATACGGCGCTCGCCTTTCCACCCGGGACTTCAACTTTTTTCCAGGTGGGGCCAGCCATGGAAAGTATTAAAAACGCACCAATCAACATAAATAGTATGGATGGTGATAGGGAAGCTATTGTTGAGTGCTTCGTGAAAAGATGGGACCTCAAGTGAGGGGCAATGAGTGCTTTCCATTTGGTATTTTCTCGTGTAGATGCAAGCACCAATACAAGCACCACTAGCATTGGAATGAAAGCCCAAAGCCACACTTCACGGATGAAATGAAACTCTTGCCAATCGATTTGATGAAATACTTCCATGGAGCCTTATTTGTTTTTCAGTGCGGATAAAAGTTGAATTAATGCCATACTCAGCTGGTGAATAAGGATGATGACCATCGCCCCACCCAGCGGAAAGTGATATAGCGGCACCACTGGCTTGTATTGTTCTTCTTCCCATTCCATAGGTTCTAATTCATTAATGGTTGAATAAACTTCTTCCAGTTGAACCGGATCTATTGCTGAGAAATAGCGTCCATTAGTGGCATTAGCAATAACTTTTAAGGTACGTTCGTCTAAATCCGCACCCGGTGCATTCGGATCACCAATACCCAATGTATAGATGGTTACAGAATCTGCTTTTGCCAGGTTGGCTGCATCCGTGGGGGGAATGTCACTGCCACTGTCTACGCCATCAGTCAATAAAAGCAAAACTTTATGGTCCAGCGTATCGGCTTGGAACATTTTCACCGCATACCCAATGGCATTGCCAATGCCAGTCATCTGACCCGCCATACCCACTTCCGTTTCACCCAATTGCCACTTCACAACATTCAGATCAGGTGTTAAAGGTGCTTGCAAATAGGCATTGGTACCAAAAAAAATCAATCCCATGCGATCACCTTCTCGCCGTTCAATAAAATCATGCATTAAAAGTTTGACGGCCTCCCACCGGGAAATTCGCTTATCTT
>Ga0193953_1001459_pt1 | contig 10916 bp, 10 predicted proteins | sample BB_4_MG_FD_140325 | JGI IMG/M metagenome (GOLD analysis project Ga0193953, IMG submission 140325) | Microbial mat bacterial communities from the Broadkill River, Lewes, Delaware, United States - BB_4_MG | ecosystem: Environmental > Aquatic > Freshwater > River > Microbial mats | place: USA... | reverse complement strand
ATCCTGAATTAAGCGATAACCGTTTTCTCCATCACTTTGCGCTGTAATGAAACATTTCTTTTTTACAGAGCGGGGGTTAACAATAACATCAACAAGTACATCATCCAAATAACCTGATTGCAAACCTTCTACCTTCGATTTCCCAGCCCCTTCATAATAGTATTTGGCTTTTTTTAATACAGAACTGGAGAGTTCTATCCGTGTAATATCCCCTAACTTTGGAGAAACATTTTTCAACAACTGAAATTTCTCCTGAACCAATTCTATATCAGTCAAACCAGTAATGGAGCCAGCTTTTCCGCCCTTCAAATTATTCTCATCATTGGCAAAAAGAGATACGGAACAAACAATAAACAGCACAAGTAACCCTAGTTTACTTGTCAAGTACTGCTTTATTGAATATGTATCTACCTTATTTACCATTTATACCGTTACTTTCTCAAATATGCCTTATAATTAAAAACGTTTCTCCTACCTTATTCCATTGCTTTTCAAGGAACAATTTTATGGATATAAAATACATTTAAATCAAGAGTCACGTTATCAACCACATAACAAAACTCAACTATAGCAATGTATACATTACTACAACCACGAATATATAAAAAAACATAATCATATCAATATAGTCATGAAAAAAATATTGCCTTCACCCAACATCATTCCTTTTTATTCCTGAAAAACACCAAGATAGAAAGCAGCAAAACAGCTCCCATCAAATAGGGATAAAAAAGGTAACGCATAATATCGAATGGAGAGACTGCATGCCCTGCTAAACCCACGGCAACCAATATTTGTGCGCCGTATGGCAGGGTGCCCTGAACAAAACAGGACGAGGTATCCATTATACTGGCAGAACGCCTGGGTGAAATACCAAATTGATCGGCAATCGTCCTGGCAATCGGCCCGGCCATTAATATCGCTATGGTATTATTAGCTGTAAATACATTGACCAATCCGGTAATACCGGCAATACTTAACTCAGCACCTTTACGGCCTGATGTATTTCGGCCTATCAATCGTAAGAGATAATCAATCCCACCATTAACCCGGACAACTTCAACCATTCCACCTACTAACATGGAAACAATCACAATTTCAGACATGCTTTCCATCCCTTTACCGGCAGCTGAAAATACTGACCAAATCGTAAATTCAGGATTCAACAATCCAATGGCTCCGGACAAGGCAATACCTATTAATAAAACTACAAACACATTAAGACCAAGCAGTGCGGTGATCAATACGACTAAGTACGGAACGACATTTATATAATCGGAAGTTTGCAGTTCCACCACCTGAGATTCACTACCGGCATTTAAAAACAGATATAAAATAAAAGTGGTGACGGCAGCCGGAAGCACTAACCAGATGTTCATCTTAAACTTATCACGCATACTACAATTCTGCGACCTTGTGGCTGCAATGGTTGTATCTGATATCATGGAAAGATTATCACCAAACATGGCGCCTCCAATGACAGCTCCCAATGCCAAAGCAGCTGAAAAACCCACCGTTTCCGATAATCCCAGTGCAACCGGTGAAAGCGCGACAATCGTCCCTACTGATGTTCCTACTGATAATGAAATAAAACAACCAATCACAAACAGCCCGGCCAACAACACTTTACCTGGTAAAAAATGCAATCCTAAATTCACTGTCGATTCGACGGCTCCCATTTCCCGGGCAACATTCGCAAATGCGCCTGCTAATAGAAAAATCAAACACATCATCATGATGCCTGCATGCCCCATGCCTTTGGTAAAGATTTCCATCTTTTGCCCGATTTTTCGTCCGGGAGCCATGGCAACAGCCACCAATGAAGCGATTAAAAAAGAAATGACAATGGGCATCTTGTAAAAATCACCCGTAAGCACACCTGGAACCAGGTATACCATTAAAAAGACACCTACAGGTAGCAGGGCCTTGATTCCACTATGAGACATTATTTTATGGTTTTGTTTTGCAGCGCAAAGATCACAAAATTTAAAATTGTTTTAAACAAAAAGATTGCCTATTTTCCAAGGAGCTTATTGAATTCAATTCTCAATGTCATGGCGCAACAATCTCTTGATCCCAATCATTGGGTCAACGCTTATGGTGATATATTGTACCGATATGCATTTGTGCGGGTTAATAATGCCGAATTAGCACAAGACCTGGTGCAGGAAACGTTTTTAGCTGGGTTGAAAAACCTTAAAACCTTTCAGGGCAAAAGCAGTGAAAGCACCTGGTTAATTGCTATCCTCAAACGAAAAGTCATTGATCACTATCGAAAAAAATCCACATCCCATGAATTTTCGATGGATGATAATGCGGATCGGTTTACCAGTGACAAACCGATGAAAGGCCATTGGATAAAAGAAAAAGCTCCCCAAAACTGGGTACCTGATGCGGAAAAACAGATGGAATCCAATGAATTTATGGGAATCCTTCAGGCTTGTATTAAACACCTCCCTGAAAAATGGGCGTCTTGCTTTGTATTACGCGTAATTGAAGAGATGAAAGGCGAGGAAGTGTGTAAGGAACTGGATATTACCTCGTCTAATTTATGGGTGATTCTTCACAGAGCCCGTCTACAATTGAGAGAGTGCATCGAAAAATCCTGGATATAAACCGACACAATACTGATAAGCATGAACACGAAAGGTAAGATGATGATTACTTGTGAGGAATCCACCTTCCTGACTTCGAAAAAGCAACAAGACAAATTATCTACAAGTGAACGCCTGCAACTCTTTTTCCATTTAATGATGTGCAAATATTGTCGTCGGTTTGCCAATCAAATATCACTGATTAATAAAGCCATCTGCCGAATGCGTAAAAGAGTAGAACAACAAAGTACCCACATCTGCATGTCTGAAGAACAAAAGCAAAAAATCCAGCAGGCACTGAAAAACCAACAAACTAAATAATACCGTTTACTAAGCAAAATGTTTTATCAATCACTTTGTTATACAGTTGTCATAACAAAGAAAACAGACTGCTCGATCGTGAAATCAATTGGAAGAGCACAAAATTCTACCTATTGAAATTTTAGTCGTTTAAACAACGATTAATCCTCCTGCCACCTCTGGTATTTTAGCTTTACCACGTATTTCCCCATAAAGAAAATCCACACTCCGTAACCAATCAAAAGCTCAGCGCTCTCTGGGTCATCGTCTTTTTCAGATAAAAAAGTATGAATTATTTTTCCTTTTCTGTAAGCAAATACTTCCCTCACCGTCTAAATCTTTAAATAAGAAATTTTCATCCTTAAATACTTATTGACATGAAAACGAAAAAAGAGAAACAAACAGGCTTACTGAAAACAGTTGTGATAAGTGGAATGATTGCCGGTGCCTTGCCACTTGCAGCTAACGCAGACAATTTGTTTAGTTATGGTGACCTGGGTTCAGGAGCCGAAGTGCGATCCAGCCTGCTTGATAAATACAGTTCACCTCTGAATGCCTACCAGGCCAGTGACGATATCATAGGCGAAGCCAAATGCGGTGAGGGGAAATGTGGTGAAGGAAAGTGTGGTGAAGGCGAAAAGAAATCTGAAGCCAAAAAAAGTAAAGCTAAAAAGGCTGAAACCAAAACTACCGAAGCCAAATGTGGTGAAGGAAAATGTGGTGAAGGTGAAAAGAAAACCGAAGCTAAAAAAGGAGAAGCCAAAAAAGCCGAAACAAAAGCTACGGAAGCCAAATGTGGCGAAGGCAAATGTGGAAGCTAAAGAGCGTAGGCATACAAGTCCCTCAATGCCAAAGTACATCTTAATCATTGAGGGCTGCTTTTAAAAGAAAAGGAAAAAGATGTAAGGTAAAAGAAAATAGCGTAACCTTACTTTTTCCTTTTTACTTCATCCTTTACTTTTTACTTGCTTGAAGCTAGCACACTATCAATAAAAAAAACAACCACACATGAACACCTCAATAGGCATTGGCTTCCGACGTGATTTCGCAGATGAGTTTCTAGATAACAATCTGTTTAAACCAGATTTTATCGAATTTGCACCAGAAAACTGGATGGGAATGGGGGGATACTGGAAGAAAAAACTGGACCAGGTAGCAGAGCGATACCCGATCACCTGCCATGGTCTTTCTCTTTCCATTGGTAGCCCGGATGCATTGGACTGGGATTTCATAAAAGCATTAAAAGTATTTTTAGATACTTATCATGTGGAAATCTATTCCGAACACCTCTCTTTTTCAAAAGCTGCCAATGCCCATTTATACGATCTATTACCGATCCCTTTCCGAGAAGATGCTGTGAAACACGTTTCTGAACGCATTCGCATCGTGCAGGATTTTCTGGAGCGACCATTGGTCATCGAAAATGTATCATATTACACACCCGTGGCAGCTGAGATGGAGGAAATAGCATTTATCAACCAAGTGATAGAGGCATCCGGTTGTCAATTATTACTCGATGTAAATAATGTGTATGTCAATGCCTTTAACCATCATTACGATGCACACCAATTCATCCGACAACTACCCCTGGATAAGGTAGCATATATCCACATGGCGGGGCATGAAAAGGTATCACCTGATTTGATCATTGATACTCATGGGCAAGCCATTATTGATCCGGTATATGAATTATTCGACTTCACGACACAATTACTCAAGCCCGTTCCTGTACTACTGGAACGCGATTTCAACATTCCGGAAACAGATGAATTGATAAGCGAAATGAAATTACTAAAAGAGATAGCTGTTAATCACTGGGAGGAAAGCCATGTTATTAAAAGTTGAAACCAAAAACATTCAGGAACAATTGGCTGACTATTGTCGCACCGGCATTGAAAAACCCATTGCAGGCACACGCAGCGACCGCTTACCCCACTACCGAAGGCTGGTTTACAATGTGATAAAAAACACCATGGAATCAGCTTTTCCAATAACCGAAGAGTGGCTAGCTGAAGAAGAGTGGGAAACATTGGTATATGACTTCTTTGCACAACACCAATCACAAACACCAGCTGTCTGGAAGCTACCCAAAGAGTTCGTAGAATTTGTGACAGAATCCAATTATGCTGAAACACTTCACAAACCAGCTCTGAACGATTTATTGTGGTTTGAATGGCTGGAAATTGAAGTGCACACCATGCCGGATACAACAGAACCCATAGCCACTTCCTCCGCTTTTACAAGTAATGCCATTTTAACCATTAATCCCTATTTCCGTATTCAACAGGCTGCTTATCCTATCCATTTAATGCATGCCAATGATGCCGCCAAACACCATGGCCAATGGTTCATTTTACTTTATCGTGAAATAGATTCGGGCCAGGTGAAGTTTATACGCCTTTCAATATTACATGCCGTTTTGTTGGAGAAGCTCAATGAACACGCTCAGTCAATTCAATCGCTCCTACCGGTTATCACTTCATTGTTTGGAATCACCGATCTGCAAACAACCTTTGATCAATTAACCACTTTCTGTCAGGATATGATCAAACAGGGCGTACTGATAATTACCGATTAATCTAATAAAAGAATGACGTCTGCAAAGCAGGTGGTTTTTAAACCGCGGAGTCGCTAAGACACAAAGGAAAATTTAGTGGCTTCCAGGTCCAGGTGGCGCATACTACGCACACCGTGAAGTGTTAGTTTTATCACCAATTGTGATATCAGATCCCTTGACTTTTGAAAAGTAAGAGCACAAAAAAAGAGGTTGAAATACTTTTCAACCTCTTTCTGTGAGCCAATGACGAGAATTGAACTCGTGACCTCTTCCTTACCAAGGAAGCGCTCTACCCCTGAGCTACATCGGCAACATGTTAAATCGTTTTCTTTTCAGAACCCCGAATTAACAAACCATTAAACCCCTGAGCGAAAAACGGGACTCGAACCCGCGACCCCGACCTTGGCAAGGTCGTGCTCTACCAACTGAGCTATTTTCGCATTTACTATCCGTTTGATAACGGCGTGCTTTCTTACAAGCGCGGTGCAAAAGTAGAAAACTTTTAGTTTCCTGCAAATAGCTCTGCCATTTTTTCGTCACTTTTTTGTCTATTATTTGTGATAGTGACAGTTGAAATTTGGATTTCAGTAACTTAGAAATTGCACTAAAAACAGGCTTTGAGTTTATACCGTTTACTAATCAAAATGCGCCTTTAGTGCGTTTCACTTCTAAACGCCCTTTGATTAGGTATTGGCATTATACCAGCGCAATTTGATATTTAATTGGTATTGCCTTAATAAAGCTTCGCAAACTAGAATGGAGAGCTTCTTGAAAAAAGTGGCATTCTTGAGATTTTTAGGGCTTAATCTGTTGTCTAGTTATTGTAGCAAATTCGCTGCAGCACCGAACTTTTAACTAAACTTATCAAAAGCAATATTGTCATCAGGTACACCCAGGTCATACAACATCTCCAGCACAGCATCATTCATCTTTGGAGGGCCACATATGTAGTATTCTATTTCCTCTGGCTCATCATGATTACGCAGATACTGTTCGTAAATGACATCAGAAATGAATCCGGTAAAACCATCCCAGTTATCTTCCGGTTTGGGTTCTGATAAAGCTATCTCAAAACGGAAATTTTCGTAGTCCTTTTCTATGGCTCTGAAATGATCTTCATAGAAGATTTCACTTTTCGAACGTGCGCCATACCAAAATGATATTATACGATTGGTATGCTTCGTGTGAAACAAATCGAAAATATGTGAACGCAATGGCGCCATACCGGCCCCACCGCCAATAAACATCATCTCTTTACTCGTTTCTTTAACAAAGAATTCACCATAAGGTCCGGATATCGTCACTTTATCACCGGGTATACGAGAGAATATAAAGGAAGAACAAATACCGGGATTCACACTTTTAAAATTATTATTCTTCTTATCTAATGGAGGGATGGCGATACGCACATTCAGCATAACGATATCTCCCTCAGCAGGATGATTAGCCACAGAGTAGACGCGATAGGTTTCCTCCTTATTTGACATCTTTAAACCCCACATCTTCAGCTGGTCCCATTCATCAAGAAAGGGCCTGCCAATAGCCATTTCAGAATAATCAATATCAATTTTGGGCACATATATTTGAACATAAGATCCGGAGCGAAAATCCAGCCTTTCTCCTTCCGGTAACTTTATAATACACTCCTTAATAAAAGCAGCGACATTATGATTGGAAATAACTTCACATTCCCATTTCTTAATGCCCATAACCTCTTTAGGTATGCTTATTTTTATGTCCTTTTGCACTTTTACCTGGCAGGCTAAGCGCCAATGACTTTGCTGTTCTTTTCGGTTGAAGAAGACAGTTTCTGTAGGCAGAATACTTCTCCCACCTGCTTTTACCTGACATTTACACATGGCACAAGTTCCCTTACCTCCACATGCAGAAGGTAATAAAATATTTTGAGCCGTTAAGGTTTCCAATAGTGTTGAGCCAGCTGGAACACAGGACTTCTGATCATCATTGATTGTCAGTGTTACCATACCTTGCGCCGTCAATTTAGCTTTGGCTATCAATAACATCCCGACAAATAGCATGATAATGATAAAAAACACCATTATACTTACTAATACTATAAACAAAACAGGGTCTAACAATGCCATTTTAATCGTGTCTTCACCACCATTTGTAATAATACTCTCCGTAAAGAAAATTAATACACTAACCTACCTATACTTAAAACCAGTAAATTGACTGATGGTTTCAATGACTCACATATAAATTGTTCGCAGGGTATCTTGCACGGTATAAAATAGGTATGTTCCTATCGGATGAACTCATCCATAATCCTGTTCATTTCTCTGATACTATTGGCCATGATGGCCTCTGCCCCATGGGGATTTTGTTCAATCAAATCGATAGATCTCATAATGAGGCGCTCCACCCGGGGACGGAAAGTTTCGCGAATCTGGTCTGCCTGGATTCGCGAAAGATGCCCTTGATTTTCTCGCTGATTAATATTTGTTTCAATTTCAGCTGCCATCACCCCAAAGGTACGACCAGGCCTGTCCAAATCGGCAGCATTTGCAGGCGCAGGACGTGCAGGATCAGAAGACCAGTCAAATTTTACACCATCAGTATGAGCCCATGAGTTTTCCGGGCGTGGATTTTCAAGCGTTAGCGATGGATTTACTTCACTCACCCCCTCTGTTTTTTTGCTCTTGGCTTCAATACGGTTCCATGGACCTTTATCTTCATGCAGATGGACATGGGCTTTACTGTATTGGCCATCATTGGCATAATTTTCGGGCATTGTGGCGATTTTTGATGGAGATGGAAACTGTGCCAGTGTGGCTTCCATAATTTCTTTGATCATCTGACAACCTGCGTTGGCAATCATGCCCAGTTTTCTTTATTTGGTCCGCCATCCACCAACTGGAGCACATCGGTATTGACCAAAGGCTCATCAAAAAATTGGGCATTGGGGGTTTTGAGTTTAATTTTCACATCCTGACAAAGGCCTCCCTTGTAGTAGAGAATGATCATTCGCATAATGTCACTCATAGCGACAAAAGACTTCTTTGTTAACATTAAGTTGAGCAGTGGAATGAACCTGGCTACCCATGCAGGTTTATCTTTCCACATGGTCATCGTACGGGAAAAGTCTACTTCAAATAATGTCTAAGTATGGATCTCCAATATATCCCTTTTTATAAGGATATTGGGGCTTTCCTTATTTTTAACACAAGTCCATCATTTTCACTTTGCAAATTTTCCATATATGTATTCAGAGAAATGCCCATTGCGCCTGTGCCAGAATCATATACCTTTTCATCCAATATATTCACATAGTGGTTCCTAACCCGCGCCTTCATTACCATGATGTGATTTTCTTTCTCTGGATCTCCAGTATAAATTTCATATACTTCTGAGAATTGCCCATGTGTCTTAAATGCATCTTGCATTTGCCCGGCAACTATATGACAGTTTATACCATGATTTTCTTTTGCAATCTTATCTAGTTCTGAGTCCAGTGAATCAGTACTAATTCCGCCTGCAAACTGAGGAATCCATTTTTTATTATCTTGAATATTATAATATTTACTTTCCCAGGTTACTGTCGCCTCGTTCACAACACCAGTAGCATGATACACATTTTCCCCGTATTCTTCAGTCAACTTCTCATCTAAAGTTAGAGTCATTTCTGGATATTCTGGGTCTTTATATTTTATATCAGCCACCAGCGTTGGCTTCCTTTGCACCATACCTAATCCGATCCCTTGATCATTTTCTAGAGAAGGATTATCATTTACGACCTCACCGTAAAATTGTGTAGTAGGTTGCACCCGCCCCTGGGCCTGCTGCACCACATGCCACGCCTCATGTGCCACATGCTTCTCCTGGCCGGATGCCACATGAATATCTGTACCCTGTGTGTAAGCATGAGCATTCATTTTGGCCGGTTTAACCGAATTATAATGCACTTTTACATCATCCAGCGACATACCGGACAGATTTTCTACCCCGGCTTTCACCTGATCAGGCAAACCGGTATTATTTTCTTTTTTTGTGGCTAACGCTTGTTGATTCGCTGCCACAGCGCCTTCTTTTCTTTGCAACTGGGCAGAATCCTTTTCTATGTTCCGGTCAGGAGCGTTACTTTTAGATTCATTTCGGGTTGGTATTTTCAGGTACATCCCGGGGCCGAATTCGCATTCCTTTCCATGATAGTTAATGAGACCTTTCTCTGTATTTAATACTTCAATGCTGTTAAATTGACACAATTCATCCACAGTTACCGCATGCTTTTCTGCGATAGCGGAAAGGGTATCTCCGTTTTGAACAGAATGGGATAACTGAAGGAGATCCAGGGTAACGGCAGGTGATGCAAGGTTACGAGCCGGAGCTGTATTTCCGTAACCTCCTTCATAAGCATCTTCGTATCCGCCATTAGATTTGGCGTAACCACCATTACTTCGGGGCTTAGGGGCATATGCCGCCTCTTTTGTTCTTTCTTTCTTATTAAACATTAGTAGATCCGGGGTTTTATGTGAATTTGGTCATAGAGCTAAGTTGCTCATCAAATAAAGATAGTATCCCTATTTTTTATCATATCCTGGTCCTTCATTGGCTTTACATCTTACTAAAACCTCTCTCATTGAAAGTGGAATATATGCTTGAATCGTTACTCATAATTTGCTCTCCTATTTTTAACTAATATAAAACAGAGATGTCCGTAGCTAAAACCATTACAAGTCAACTAACAGGCTCTTCCTGTTTGTCTCAAATATTTATGAAGATAACACCAGTATTCTTTCTATTGCAGAGTGCAAAATATCCTTAACGTAAAGAATTCCCTTCTCTTTTACTAATTTCCTTTGTTTACCACCTAAATGTAATAATTTTTTTTGTAACTGAAGGAATTCACTCCATGCTGACATTTGAAGTATCAGATATTTATAATGAAATCGATTACACAACCTATTCCACTCTTCCAACCCCATACAATACCCTATCCCTCAAAGATCCCACGAACATCCATTCACCCTATACGAACATTTCACCCTCGCTTGCCACGGTGAACCACCCTACTTTTGTAATCAAAAATAAGACAATACACATGAGACGATTTATTTCGCTTTTTTCGATATTTGTTTCTCTAACTTTCGTTAGCTGTGAGCAAAGTATAAAGGTAAAATCACCGGGGCTCATTCCGCAACCGGCTGAGGTGACCATTCAGGAAGGGTACTATTCACTCCCATTCCATTTGACTATTTCGACAGAAACAGATGACGTCACTGCGCTGGCGGCCTTATTTCAGGAGCAACTACACCGCGATGGCTATACGTCAATGACTGTAAGTACGTCGTCCCGGGAAAGTGAAGCGCCAACAATTCGCCTGATTGCGAAAAAAACAATCCCAGCCGAAGGCTATCAGCTGAGCATAAAAGAAGAGGGTATCACTATATCAGCGGCCAATAGCACCGGTTGGTTTTATGGCATGCAAACCTTGCGTCAACTTT
>Ga0193953_1001457_pt1 | contig 10921 bp, 7 predicted proteins | sample BB_4_MG_FD_140325 | JGI IMG/M metagenome (GOLD analysis project Ga0193953, IMG submission 140325) | Microbial mat bacterial communities from the Broadkill River, Lewes, Delaware, United States - BB_4_MG | ecosystem: Environmental > Aquatic > Freshwater > River > Microbial mats | place: USA... | reverse complement strand
CTAAAAGAAAACGGAGCAACTAAAATTATGGCATCATGCCACACTCCTGTTCAGGAAAACATGAGAATAACAACTCATTCAAAAAAAATTGAAAAAATACGAAAAAACATCCTCGAACTATTGCTCACTAATTATCCAAAAGAGAGTTTAAGAGCAAAGTCGGGGCATAATCCAACAACTTTTCAATCTCTATTAAAACGATACAATATTTATGATTACCGATATCCAGAAGGAATCAATCATAATTCTATAGAAGAGGACTTTTCGCATCCCTATATTCATTCCGATTTAAAGGAGTGTATTCACTGCTATAAATGTGTTAGAGTATGCGACGAGGTGCAAGGTGAAATGGCATTAGGAATTGCATATAGAGGTTTCTTTAGTAAGATAATAAAAGGATACGATGAAAATTTTATGCAGTCGCCATGTGTCTCTTGCGGAGCATGTGTTCAGATATGCCCAACAAACGCTTTAACAGACAGATACCTATCCAAGACTGTTAAGTATGACAAAGTTATTAAATCAATCTGCTCGTATTGTGGTGTGGGATGCAATATTAATATAAAAGTTAGAGATAACGAGATTATCGCTATTGAAGGAACAAAAGATGCAGAAGTAAATAACGGACACACATGCTTAAAAGGACGATTTGCTTTTGATTTCTACAAACATCCCGATAGACTTAAAACACCTCTTATAAGAAAAAATGACAAATTTGTTGAGGCAACATGGCAAGAAGCTTATGAGTTAATAGAAAAAGAATTTAAGAGAATAATAAAACAAAACGGTCCAGATGCTCTTGCAGGAGTATCGTCAGCGAGATGCACCAACGAGGAAAATTATTTAATGCAAAAATTCTTTAGGATTGTTTTAGGGACAAACAATATTGACGGTTGTGCACGCGTTTGCCACGCTCCTACTGCATACGGGATGCAACAAGCATTTGGTACAGGAGCCGCTACTAATTCAATTAAAGAGCTACCAGATACAGAATGCATTCTATTAATTGGTGCTAATCCAACTCTTGCTCATCCAGTAACTGGAGCAAAAATCAAACAAGAGGTTCTAAAGGGGAAAAAGCTTATTGTTATTGACCCTATAAAAATTGAATTAACAAAATACGCCGACATACACCTACAACTTCGCCCTGGTACAAACGTTCCTTTACTTTTAATGTTTGCTAAAGTAATAATAGATAAAAAACTAATAGACGAAAAATTTATTACAGAGCACACTAAAGACTTTAAAACATTTGTAAAGAAGTTAGAAAAATTACCTTACGAAGACCTTGAAGTGATTACTGGTGTAAAAATAGAACTAGTCGAAAAAGCTGCCACAATATATGCCAAGGCTAAAGTTGCTATGGAATTTCACGGACTCGGAGTTACAGAACACTATCAAGGTAGCCAAACAGTGATGCTTATTGCAAATATTGCTATGATGACTGGTAATATCGGAAAAAAAGGATCAGGAATTAATCCTCTTCGCGGACAAAACAATGTTCAAGGAGCTGCAGATATGGGAATACAGCCTCATCAAGGGCCAGGATATCTTAACATTGCAAATCCAGATGTTATTGAATACTATTCAAAATTTTACGGTAAGCCTCATCCTACCAACCCAGGTTTAAGAATACCCGAAATGCTAGAAGGATCACGTCAGGGTCGCATTAAAGGAATGTGGATTATTGGAGAAGATATTCTTCAGACTGATCCAAATGTATGCGATGTAAAAAGAGCCCTTTCGTCACTTGAATTTCTTGTTGTTCAAGAGATATTCATGACCGAGACAGCAAAAAAAGCAAACGTTATCTTACCTGCTGCATGCAGTTTTGAGAAAGATGGCACGTTTACAAACAGTGAACGAAGAATCCAAAGAGTTAATAAAGCCATAGAGCCAATAAAAAATGTAAAACTTGATGGTCAAATTATTACCGATATAATGCGTCGGTTTGGATACGTACAAAATAATTTCTCTGCTAAAGAAGTTCTTAATGAGATAAGTAAAGTTGTTCCTTTTTTTGAAGGTGTAACATGGGAGAACTTAGGCGAAAACGGTCTTCAATGGCCTGTAAATAAAGCTGGAAAAGGAACAGAAATCCTTCACAAGGATGGTGATTTTAAATCAAAAAAGGGGAAATTCCACTTCTTCGATTACAAAGAGTCACCAGAATTAATTCACTATAAAAAAGATTACCCATTTATTCTAACAACTGGTAGAATACTTGAACACTACAACTGTGGAACAATGACTAGAAGGACTCCAAACGGTAATCTAGTTACCGAGGATTTATTAAAAATAAATACTATTGATGCCAAAGAGCGGAAAATCGTCAGTGGTGATATAGTAGAATTATTTTCACCTCGTGGTCATATTAAAATTAAAGCTGAAGTGACAGACGAGGTAAATCAAGGAGTTTTATACTCTACCTTTCATTTTCCTGGAACAACAATAAATAAATTAACAAGTAACATTGGCGACCAAGAAACTCTTACACCAGAGTTTAAAATTGTAGCTGCCGATATTATAAAATACATCGATAGTCCTATTTAACACAAAATAAAAAAGCGACTGAAGGAGAACAGTCGCTTTTTCTATTATGTAATATTTTCTATTAATCCACTGCATTTATTTTTACCGTAGTATACTTAGCGGTTATTTTCATCTTTCCAACAGGCTCACCACTTCCAACTGTACCGCTGATAGTAGTTTCACTCGACTCTGTAATTTTGTTTATCTTACTATTATCTGGATAACTAATACTTCCATAACGAACATGACCAATTATTTCGAATACCGACATTGGATCAACATTTACTTTAATAGAACCATATCTGTTATCTAAATCAAGAGATGTAAAATCTTTGCCCAGCATACCAATTTTTATATCTGAATAGCTTGCATTTATGTTCACTTTACGTGATACATTTTTTAGTATATAGTCAGAATATCCACCAGAAGTTAACACAAAGTTATTTACTTTATCTACAGTATAATTATCGTACCTACTTTCTGCTACAATAGAGCTTGCATCGGCAACTTTTAGATTCGAATATTTAGTTATTAAAGAAACAGCGTGAGCCTTTTCTATATTAAGCTTAGAATACTTCATCTCTATCGAGATCCAATCACATTTCTCTATTTGTGCAACCTTAGAAGTATACGACAGATAAATTCTATTAAGTGGCTGAACTTTACCACGGCTAAGGTTCTTAGCCTGCAAAGTACCATACTTTACAGCAATGTTCGAATAACCAAGAATTTCATCAATATATACGTTTCCATATTTATTAACCAACTCAAGACTAATATAATTTGGAACTTTTATGTTATAATTAATCTTAAGTGAGTTTGAATCATAGTTATGACTACGCTTATTATATTTATCGTCAATTGTAGTTATAGCCTGAATAACATCTCCATCTTTCGAAAGATCAATTATAATATATTCTAAAAGCTCATTAGCTCTTTCTTGATTACCGTTTTCCACAGCAACAGTAACCTCAAGATATGCCTTATTCGAATCCCAATTCGAAATAGTAACATCACCATATCTATTATCTACTTTAAGTAGAGTTTTTGCATCAACCGTAAACTCCTTTTTGTACTGTTTAGTATATTCGGCGGCTTTTACAATACCAACCCCTAAAATTATCCAAACTAATACCGACGCGATAACAAATTTTAAAGTTTTCATAATATCTCCTTAATTAATTATAGTATTTGCATTTTTTAAATGTGTTAAAATATTATCCAACACCTCAACCTTTTGTTGCATAGCAAGAATCATTGTTGAATAAACGTACTCGTTATTAGGACCCTGTCCTATGTCGGTAATCTCTTTTGTGAACGATTTTTCCACTTCGTTAATGTCTTTAGAAACCTCTTTAACTTCCTCTATATCGGCCGCAGAAGGAATTAAGTCTCTAATCTCATTAATTTTAATATCAATAACCGACATATAATATTGTTCTGTCTCAGCATATTCTTGAGTAACAAACATGCTTCTGTCAACAGTTTTATTATTCAAAACATACATCGAAAAACCAATACCAAACAAAATAACAACTGATGCCGCTGCTCTAAAATACCCATCGTGAATCCAAGAATTTAAGGTAGAAGAAAGACCTATTCTTTTCTTGAATTTAGAAAAATGACCTACTGAAGGTTCGAAAGAATCGAACATCTCGGTATTTTCGCTAATGTATTTTTCAAAATCTCTCATAGTTATTCTTTGTTATTTAATTCTTTTATCAATCTCTGCTTTGCTCGCAAATATTGCGATCGAGAAGTAGAGTTTGATATATTCAATATTGAGGCTATCTCCTCGTGATCGTACCCTTCAAACAAATATAAACTTAAAATAACTCTGTACCCATCGGGTAACTCTTTTATCTTCTCTTTTATACTTTCAACAGATACATCATCACTTATCTGATTATCGTCCTCATATAAATTGCTTGTAACAGCTTCGTTAAGCTCTATCAATTGCAATTTTCTTTTCTTTACATAATCCAAAGCATTATTAACCACAATCTTCTTCAACCAAGCACCAAAAGCAACCTCGCCTTTGTATGTTTCAATCTTATTAAAAGCTTTCAAAAAGGATTCCTGCATTAAATCTTCGGCCTCTACACTGTCGTTAACTATCCTTAAACAACTATTAAACATAGCTTTGTAATACAACTTATAAATTTCGAATTGAGCTCTTCGGTCTCCTCTCCTACACCTTTCAATCAATTTTTCGTGTTTAAAATACTTTTCCTTTTCTTCTTTATTCACCCTAATGACGATTTATTAATTTAAGTGTTGCACTTAAAACAAAAAAAATATAATAATATATTCCTTAATAGTTTCGTTTGATAAAAAGCTATTGATTTGGTTTAATACTAAATTAACCTAATAAAGCAGCTAAACTAAATTTTACATACCTTTATACAAACCGTTTTTCTATGTACAGAATAATATTTTTTTCAATCCTAATACAATTAATGTGCTTTACTACTACAATAGCACAATTTAGTAATAATATTACTCTTTTGTCTGATAGTACTTATGCCGAAAAGCTTAACCAGAAGCTTAAATATCACATCTTAGAAAACAATTCGGACAGTGTATTTTACTACTACAACAAAAGCGTAGAATTAACTAAACAAAAAAACTTAAAACTCTTTGAAGCACAAGCTAACTACTATATGGGAATGTATTATCATAGAAATAAGCTTAGCAACGAATCGACAGAATATTTAGAAAAAGCTATTACTATATATAAAGAAGCTAAAGATACTTTTCATCTAATAGAGTGCTTAAACCAGAAAGTAGTTTGCTTATCGGCCTCAGCAAGCCATACCGAAGCAACAAAAACTACTCAAATAATTATGGATTATTTCGATCATTACACCAATGAATCACAAAAAAACATAACCATAATTAATGCAGGAATCAATTACTATAGAGCAGAGGATTATCCTAAAGCAGCAGAATCATTCAAAAAATCGCTATCAATGGCAATAGCTTTAGCCGACACAAAACAAATTCAATCTACAGCTACTAATTTAGGATCGGCATATACAATGCTAAATAAATACGACAGCGCTAAATTATATTACCAAACAGCCTATTTCAATACATCATTAAACGATTCTGCTATTAAAGCAACATATTTTCATAATATAGGATTTATTAACATTGAAGAAAAAAACTACAACGAGGCTCTCATAAACTTACAAAACTCTCTAAATATTAGACGAAAGTTAAACGACAAAAAGATAGCCGACACTTATGCTTTAATTGGAAAGCTTTACAGCCGTAAAGGTGATAACGATATTGCTATTAGTTATTATTACAGAGCTTATAAAACACTTATTGAAACAGATGATCTGAGCGGAATAAAAACAACATCGTTAAAACTAGCTAATCTGTATAATAATATTGGCAACTATAAAAATGCTTCTCTTTATTACAAAGAACATATTAAATATAGCGACTCCATACACAGCCTAAACGATAAAGCCACTATTGAAAGTCTTAATAAGAAAATGGAGTTAAAAGAAAAAGCAAAAGAAAACAAACTACTAGAATCGGAAAATCAACTTCAAGAATTACAAATATCGAGTAAAAAACAAACTATCTATCTTTTAACTGCCGTAACATCACTTGTTGGCTTGATACTAATAGGATTACTCTTTAGAATTAAAAACAATAAAAAACACAATCTTTTACTATCAAGCAAAAACAAAACAATTACCGAACAAAAAGAAGAATTAGAGTCAACCATATCAGAACTAAACAAAACCATTAAGTACTTAGAAATTGCTAACGCTACTAAAGAAAAGTTTTTCTCTATAATAGCTCACGATTTAAGAAACCCTTTCGGAGCAATAAGAGAAGCTTCTGAGATACTTAATAATAAAAGCTTTCCTATTGACGACGAAACTAAAGATTTATTAATTAACGATCTCCATGTATCGGCTGAAAACACCTACAAATTATTGGAAAACCTTCTAAATTGGGCTCGTTCGCAACAAAACGCTATAAAACTTGAATTCTCATACCACGATATTACCGAAGTTATCGACGAATCAACTGAACCATATATATCAAATGCTAAAGAGAAAAACATTGCTATAAATAAAAAGAATGTAAACCATTACAATTTAAAAATCGATAAAAACACAATTCAAACTATAATTGGTAATATTATTAATAATGCAATTAAGTTTACTCCTACCAATGGTAAGATAGACATTGAGACATCTTTCTTTAAAAATTATTTCTCGGTCTCAATTTCCGACAACGGTGTAGGTATGAATAGCACACAATTAAACAACCTTTTTAAAATAGAAAAATCGCAATCTACGCCAGGGACAAACAACGAAGCAGGAACAGGACTAGGACTAATTCTTTGTCACGAATTTATTAAATTAAATGGAGGCCAAATAAGAGCCGAAAGCCAAGTAGGACAAGGAACACGTTTTAACATCGACATACCAAACATATAATACATTTAACATTATTTATATTGGTAACACCTGAAATTATCACCAACTTTGATAATAAATCTCTAAAACTATGAATTCATTATATAGCGACGATCGCGAAAAACGTAGAATAATTAACCGATACAAAAAACTTCTTATAGCATCGGAAGGAAAACTAAACGACAAAGCTAAAGAAGAGGTTCGCAAAGCTTTCGAAATAGCTGTTAGGGCTCACAAAGACCGCAGACGTGAATCGGGCGATCCTTTTATCTTCCACCCTCTTTCTGTTGCTACCATTGTTGCATCTGAAATAGGATTAGGAAGACGATCGATAATTGCATCACTCCTACACGAAGCGTACCGTAGTGGAGAAGTTTCAAAAGAACAAGTATTAGAACTCTTTGGCGAACCTGTTGCTAATGTGCTAGAAGGACTTAAAAAAATTGCACAGTTAGGAAACAACGACAATAAGGTTCAGGCCGACAATTTCCGAAATCTACTGCTTTCAATTTCGGGCGATGTAAGGGTTATTCTTATTAAAATTGCCGACCGCCTTGATTTAATGCGGTCCATGAATTATATAACTCAAGAAAAACAGACTCGTAAATCGCTTGAGACATTTTACCTTTATGCTCCTCTTGCTCACAGGCTAGGTTTATACAATATAAAGTCGGAGTTAGAAGATTTGTCGATGAAATATACAGAGACAGAACAGTACAAGTTTATTATTAAAAAGCTTAAGGCATCGAAGGCCGAACGCGACTCTTTTATCAATAATTTTATTGCTCCTATAGAGGAAAAACTTAATTCAACAAACCTAAAATTCGAAATTAAAAGCCGTACAAAGAGCGTTTACTCTATATGGAAGAAGATGCAAAACCAAAACGTGCCATTTGAGCAGGTTTACGATTTATTTGCCATCAGAATAATTCTTCATAGCGAACCCGCAAACGAAAAAGCAGAGTGCTGGAATGTTTACTCGGTAATAACAGACAAATATCAGCCTAACCCAAAGCGACTGCGCGACTGGATTTCTGTACCAAAAACAAACGGATACGAATCGTTGCACACTACTGTTGTTGGACCCGATGGAAAATGGGTCGAAGTACAGATAAGAACAAACCGTATGGACGAAGTGGCCGAAAAAGGTTTTGCTGCTCACTGGAAATACAAAGGAATTAAAGAAGAGGTTACACTCGACGATTGGCTAATGAAAATTCGCGATGTGCTGGAAACACCCGAACAATCGGACGATATTATTGACAGCTTTAAATTAAACTTGTACAACAAAGAGATTTTTGTCTTCACTCCTACTGGCGATCTGAAAAAATTCCCAAAAGGATCGACATTACTCGACTTTGCCTACGACATACATTCGGTTGTTGGCGATAATTGTGTTGGTGGTAAAATAAACAACACTAAAAATGTTACCATTAAACACGAATTAGAGAATGGCGACGTAATACAGGTTACAACAAACAAAAAACAACACCCAACAATAGACTGGCTTAACTTTGTTAAAACATCAAAGGCCAAATCGCGTATTAAACAATATTTAAAAGAAGAGAAAGTTCAAGATGCAAAGAACGGAAAAGAGATTCTTACCCGTAGACTAAAAAACTGGAAGATTACTTTTTCCGACAATGTTCTGTTTGAACTTACTAAACACTATAAATTTAAAAGCTCGCTCGATTTTCTTTCGGCAATTGCTAAAGACGAGATTCCTTTGTTAACCATTAAAACTCTTCTTACAAAGGCCGACGACGAAAAGACGGCAGCAGCAGAAAGCAACGAAGAAGAAAAAACAACCTCTCTTCACGAGTCGTTAACAGCCTCGTCAACCGACTATTTACAGATAGATAATAATCTGGCAAATATCGATTATAAATTATCTATCTGCTGCTCGCCAGTTATGGGCGACAATATTTTTGGCTTTGTAACTATTGGCGAAGGAATAAAAATTCATCGCTACGACTGTCCTAACGCTAAAAATATGCTCGAAAATTATCCTTACCGAGTTGTTAAAGCTATATGGAAGACATCATCGACAAACACATCGTTTGCTACAACAATAAAAATTATTGGCGACAATAATGCGGGTATCATGAATCATGTTACCGATATAATATCAAAAGACTCTAAAGTAAAACTTAAGGCTTTCTTTATAGACTCCGATCAGACCGAATTTGTTGGACGTGTACAGATACAGGTAGCAAACACTAAACACTTAGATTTTATTATTCGTAAAATTGCCGGAATAAAAGGTGTCGATAAAGTTTCGAGAGTTATTAGCTAATAACTAATATTGCGAGATACTATTTTTAAGTAATTATTCATAATTCCATTACGTAGGTTGTTAAACCTAATTCACTTAAATAAAATGATAACAGACAAAATTGAAAATATCGACAAATACAAAAGCTTGTCGGAACGAATAAAAAAAGGTATTGAATTCATACAAAACACCGACCTTGTAAATGCAAAAACAGGTAAATACATTATTGAAGGCGATAATATTTATGCGGGAATAGACGAGTACAACACTCGCAGCAAAGATGTTTCGATGCCCGAAATACACAAAAAATATCTCGACATTCAGTACATTATATCGGGCAACGAACTAATGGGGTACGCTCCGTTTAACAACCAGAAAGTTGTTACTGAATATAACGCCGAAAAAGATATTGCTTTTTTAACTGGCGAGGTATCTTTTTTCGATTTTAAAGAGAACCACTTTGCCATATTTTTCCCCGAAGAGCTACACATGCCTTGCATAAGCAAAGACCAAAGCTCGCCTATAAAGAAGGTTGTGGTAAAAGTATTAATAGAATAAAAGAAAAAGAGGGTGTCCAAAAATGGATACCCTCTTAATTATTTAAGCAATATGCTTTAGTTTTGCTCGGCTACTTCTTGAGTAACCTCGTCGGTTGCTTTACTTCTTAGGCTCATACGTATTTTTATATTGGCATCTTCAATAATACGGCTAACATCTTCGGCTAACGAAGCGTATGTTGCTGGATTTACCTTTGCCATCGATTCTAAATAAAGTAAAAGGTTATTATTAAGGATATCCATAACAACTTTTTTCTGCTTGCTTGCCGACACAGTATTATCCATATCAACATGAAGCTTCGAAACTTCGCCTTGTATTACCTTAAACTCCTCGTTAGTGGTGTTTAATAGGTTTAATCTGTTAGAGACATCACTAAACTTGGCTAAATCGTCGGCATACTCTGTAGTTAACTTTTTATACATCGACGTTAACTCAGCAGTCTCCTCGTTGTACGACAAAATATTAATTTTCCCAAAACTATTAACAACGTTTAACAAACGCTGAGCACTTTCTCCTTCTAAACTGGGAAAACAAGCGTAACCTCGGAGTAAATACTTAATACCTGTGTTATAAGCATCACGCTGCGAGTCTTTACTAGACTGTCGCTTTGTTACCTCGCTCTTACTGCTATTACCTATCGAGGTGGTAAGAGTTCCATTACTTGTGTTAAGGGCAGACACAGTAGTTGTAAAATAACTATCGCTAATATCGCCTACCGACAAACATTTTTTACAAACTAACTCGGCAGCATTATTTACTTGATTAGAGTTAGCTCTTGAAATTAATTTTTCCATAGTATAAATATGTTAGTTATTAAAATTAGATACTAAAAATAACAATTCAATTTAAATACACAAACAACTGACCACCATATTTATAAACAAAATACCAACCCATACGTCACACGGGCTTTTCGGGATATACTTTTTTTAAATTGAAACAGTATCGTCGTGTGTTATACCTGTCAGGTTTATCGTAGCGAACATTTTATCGACGTAAAAATCATGAAACCTGACAGGTATTTATGTCGTCGTGTGTTATACCTGTCAGGTTTATCGTAGCGAACATTTTGTCGATGTAAAAATCATAAAACCTGACAGGTATTTAT
>Ga0193953_1001455_pt1 | contig 10926 bp, 7 predicted proteins | sample BB_4_MG_FD_140325 | JGI IMG/M metagenome (GOLD analysis project Ga0193953, IMG submission 140325) | Microbial mat bacterial communities from the Broadkill River, Lewes, Delaware, United States - BB_4_MG | ecosystem: Environmental > Aquatic > Freshwater > River > Microbial mats | place: USA... | reverse complement strand
CTTCGGACGCATATCAAGCCACTACAAATGGAAGTAATTTTTACATCGCGGTGTTAGCAGGTGATGCGAGTTATTTGAAATATGCAACTTACATGGGTGGAACATCGGGGCCAGCAAATCATGTTGATGGTGGTACAAGTCGATTCGATAAAGCTGGGCGCATTTACCATGCCGTATGCGCAAGTTGCGGGAGTACGTCAAATGGTTTTCCAACCACGCCAGGTGTTTGGTCGAATGTAGACCCCAGTAACAACTGTAACTTGGCCGCATTTAAATTTGAGTTGAGTACAATTGAAGCAACAATTGCAGACCCAAACCCAGTGGTTTGTTTACCTGATCCAGTCGTTTTCAGTAATAACAGTGCAAATGGAAATGCGTTCTTCTGGGATTTTGGAGATAATACAACCTCAACTGACGTGAATCCATCTCATTTATATCCTGGTCCGGGTAATTACGATGTAACGCTTGTCGTAATCGACACGAACAATTGTTATGTTTCTGATACCGTAGAGTTTGAGGTGATTATTGGAGATTTTGTTGGTGGTGTTGTGACTCCTCCGGGACCGGTTTGCCCAAATGTTCCTTTTGAATTTGAGGCATATGGAGGTGCTTTTTATGAATGGACTCCAGCGAATGTGTTGAGCGATCCAACGATTTATAATCCCATTGCAACTGTAGATCAAACGACTGATTTTATGGTGATTATCTCGGATACATGCGGTGTTGATACCGTTTTTGTAACGCTCAATGTACATCCAGGATCCAATACAATTTCCAATGACACTTCAATTTGTATCGGTAATAGTGTTGAATTATTTGCAACTGGTGGGGTGAATTATTCGTGGACACCAAATACGTTTATTACCAATGAAAATACATCCACACCAACGGTTACTCCGGATGCAACAACGACTTATTTTGTTGAGATAGAAACAAATACAGGTTGTATTCTTGAAGATAGTGTTTTGGTGGAAGTTTATTACACTCCTCCCATTCCAGTCATGGATGATTCTGTCATGGTTTGTGCTGGAGCCACCATTGATTTGGAGGTTTCTGGTGGGGTAGATTATCTGTGGTCACCTAACCTTAATATCAGCACTGTAGTTGGACCGAATGTTACTATTGATCCAGCAAGTGATATGTATTATTATTGTGATTTTACCAATGCGTGTGGTACAGTAAGGGATAGTGTTTTGATACGTGTTGTCGCGTCCTCGATAACTGCAGGGAATGATACGATTATTTGTCCGGGTGAAACTGCTACGTTATGGGCAACTGGCGCAGTAAATTATCATTGGTCGCCAGCAAACACCTTGAATTCATTCTTGGCATCTCAAGTAGCCGCAACGCCTTTTGAACCTACGATGTATGTTGTTTCAGGAACGGATCAGTATGGTTGTTTCAGTGCAGACTCTGTATTTGTGGATTTGTACCCGAATGCATTTATTCAAACCAGTCCCGATGTTTATGCGTTTTATGGTGATGAAATTCAGCTCAGTGCAACGAGTACAACAACAGGTAATTATGTATGGGATCCTGTTGAATATTTAAGTTGTGTTGTTTGTGATGATCCCATCGCGAATCCAGACCAAAATTATTTTTATGTGGTGTCATATACCGATGATAATGGTTGTTCAGCTTCGGACAGCGTACATATTTATTATGACCCGATAATTTATGTGCCGAATACATTTACGCCGAATGATGATGAATTCAACGCTTCCTTTTTAGCCGTGGGTGGTAATGTGAATACATTCGAAATGTTGATTTTTAATCGTTGGGGGGAATTGGTTTTTACCAGTACAGATATCGAGGTGGGTTGGGATGCCACATATGAAGGTCATAATTGTCAAGATGGGACATATGTTTGGAAGATAAAACTCACAGACTTTGATGGGAAAACGTATGAGTATATTGGACATGTAAATTTATTAAGATAGACGTTGGTTGGAACAATTTATTCGATACGTAGTTCTTGTTCATGCGGCTTTAGGTTCCTTAGCGTTAATCGCTGGGTTGATTTCAATTCTTGCGAAAAAAGGCGATAACTTACATAAGAAATCTGGAGTGCTTTTCAAATGGTCGATGATTTTTTCGGGTGTCATCGCCATGGTTGTGACCTTGTTACCCAATCATGAAAATTCATTTTTGTTTGCGATAGGTATTTTTAGTCTCTATTTCGTGGTTACAGGAAATCGTGCATTGCGGTTTAAATCGGAAATCTCCACACTATTTTGGGACAAGATTATTGCGTGGGTGATGATTATTGCTTCTGTTGGGATGGTATTTGGTCCGATTCTAATTAGTTCAGTAATCAATATAGTACTTGTTGTTTTCGCTATTGTAGGTGGGGTTTTTGCAGTACGGGATTTATTGCTTTTCAAAAATGCACAAAGATTACAGCAGAATTGGTTGAAATTGCATTTAGGGAAAATGTTTGGAGCGTATATTTCAGCAACCACAGCCTTTATTGTTGCAAATCAAATCATTCCAGGAATTTATGGTTGGTTATTGCCAGGTGCGGTAGGTGCTATTGTGATTACCCATTTTATGCGTAGGTTAAAAAACGGAAAGTTGTAATTAAAGTAAGTTTTCAGAGGGTTTTAATAACAAAAAAAAAACGGGAGAATAATGATTCCCCCGTTTCACAATTTAAAAAGTATTCGATTATTCTTTTACAAATTTTCGAACAGCAATATCGTTGTTCATGTTCAATTGCAAAATATAGATTCCAGAAGGTAAAGAAGAGATATCAACTGTTTGAACTGTCGATTCCCAATCCGTTACATTTAGAACTTTTCCATCAACTCCCATAATTGTCAAGGTAGATTCAGACGTGACATCAACCAAGCTAGAAACAGTCAATTCATTCGCTGCTGGATTAGGATAAACCGTTAGAGAAGCGAAAGGATCTAAATCATCTATACTAAGTTCACTGGCTTGATTTATAACCCAACGTTTAGTTCGAATTCCATTTGGTTCTGTGTCTGAGAAATTTGAGTAATAATCATAAGCATTTACATAACACGAAGACGAATATGGTACTTTTGATCCGTCAAATTGATAACCGTAAGCAATTGTCCAAACTCCTGGTGACACATAATCCGTATTGATATATTCATCCAATCCGTAGCATACATCGTATGTAACATCATATCTTGTTGTAGAGTCGTAAGAAGTTCCGTTATAATCATTGATAGCAAAAACTGTACGATTATTTCCGTCAAATTCACTTTCAACCTTTGTGATGTACCCAAATTCACCAATCATTTCGTCGTATGAAGAATGGTAGATAAAGTCTTTTGGATAAATCATGAAGTTATCTAATTTACCAATAGTATTGTCTGTGATTTTGTTCTGACCATCGTGTGTGTTGAACAAAAAGTCAGCCTTAAATGGATTTGGTCCCCATTCAGTTACTTCCCAGATTTCTCCTTGATACCAAGCTAGAAAGTTATCGTCATAATACATGATATTAATAACCTCAGGTGTTGAAGAAGAACCATATGTGAAGTTAATTCTCGTATTGTCCGTCCAAGTTATATCATCATCAGAAGTACTTACAGTTAATGAACTTGGAGCTGTTCCTCCTCCAACATACGTAAACTTGTTCCCGTAATCAAACTCCCATTCGTTCGTTATGTCATTGTAATCTTCATAGCGAATTTCTCCTAAAACCAATGATTCAGTGTATGTGTAAATTGTACGGCTAGTGAAATCCCATCCCCAACCATTCCAAACTTGGTTTATTGAAGAACTAATCTCACCAAAATAAGTGAAATTATATTTCGTTCTATATAAGTTTGTCATTGTTGCATCTAATGTTGTCTTGTACAATAAACGACCGGCACTGGTATACGTGAATTCGTAAACACTTTCCAATGTTTCTACATTGGCGATGTCAACAGAATAATATTCGATAGATAAAGGGTTATCGAAACTGTTGTTTTTATCCATGGAATAAGAAAGGTTAGCAAGCTTTTCATTGTCCATGCGCTGTTGGATGTGCGCTGGCGCCATTTCCTTTAGATAATCCCTATTCGCTAATTGCGCTTGAGATGTTAACGTGAGGAAGATAAAGCTTCCTGTAATAAGTAATAATTTTTTCATGTTGATTGAGATTAGTGTTAAACTTATTACAAAGTTAAGTTTAATCATTCTATGAAACAACTAAAAAACACGATAAACAGCGCTTAAAACATGATTAATATCAGTTATTTTGCTTTTCAGTCATAAGTTTAGCTCAATTGAACAATTTTGAAGAATTGAATGCGAGCAAACTCATCTCAACAAGCACTGTTAGATGAGTCTCGAAAAAAATCTAAAACGGAAAAAAAAGTTTGATCGGCTTACACGAAGCGCTCGTCAATTTCCATTACATGATGACAATTATCACAAGTTCTTAAATCTTCTGACCCGTAAAAAGATCTAAATCGAGATAAGAAGTCTTCTTGGATATCTTCTAAAGGAAATTTGTATTCATGTAGTTTATGATTGCATTTATCGCAGAACCACATTAAACCATCGGTCATGTCCGTTCCTTTTCTTACGCGTTCAACAACCAACCCAACAGTATTTGGTCCACGCATTGGTGAATGAGGAATGTTTCCAGGCAATAAAAAGATTTCACCTTCTTTAATTTGAATATCTTTTGCCTTACCATCTAACTGAACACGAACAGTGATGTCACCTTCAAGTTGATAGAACAATTCTTCACTTTCATTAAAGTGGTAATCCTTTCTTGCATTTGGACCTCCAACAATCATTACGATAAAGTCTCCAGCCTCAACATATAAGTTTTTATTGTTAACAGGAGGTTTTAATAAATCACGGTTGTCATCTATCCATTTTTGTAAGTTGAAGGGAGCTAACATAATTGTCGGTTTTAATTTTTACTAAAGGTAGAAAATAACATGAAAGGATAAAAGGTATGAAACAAAAAAGGGAGGCTTTCGCCTCCCTTTCTGAATTGTATTTTATTTAAAAGATTACTCTTTAATAATTCTGAACGTTTTGTCAGCGTTATCATTGAATACTCTAATTAAGTAGAATCCTGATTCAAGGTTAACTAAACTAACTTCAGTAGTTTCAGTTCCGTTGATTGCCGCATTTTGAGCAGTAATCACTTTACCGTTTACATCTGTTAATTCGAAGTTAAATACTTCGTTTGAACCTTCGTTTGTTACGAAAACAGAACCGTTTGTTGGATTCGGGAAGATCGTCATGTTATCAAAAGCAACTTCTTCGATGCTTAAGTAATCACAAGAAGGATCAACTGAAACGATAACGTTTGCTGTATCATCTGGACAAACTCCATTTCCTGTAATGTAATCATAGTTAAATGATCCAGGGATGTTGCTTGCAATTATATCAGATGAAGTAGCTGTGTTTGAAGGGTCGTACCAAGTACCACCTAAATCAACATTTCCACCTAAACCAGCTAATAAATCAATTGGTTCATTTTGACAAGCAGTAATTGTTCCATCCGTACCAGCAGAAGAAGGTCCGTAGATTTGAACTTGTTGAATCACTGAATCTGTAGCACAACCATCAACTACTTCATATTCGAAGTTGAAAACTTGGTAAGCTAAACCAGCAGTAACAAATGAAGAACCATTCAATCCTAAAGTAGGAGTTTCTTGCGTCCATGTTCCACCCATGTCGTATCCAGTAATCCCGTCGAATAATTCAACTGTATCACCAATACAAACATCAATTAATCCACTTGTAAGACCACCTTCAACAACAACTTCAGAGATAGCTACAGAGTAGATACCACCATTAGAAGTAGTAGAAGTAGTACTGTTAGCATCATGCATTAAGTAGTACGTGTTACCAGGAGTTAAACCACAAACAGTGAAGTTTGGAGCAGAAGAACCACCAGGAACAGCATTATCATTCGCACCTAATAATGTGAACGTTGCAAAATCACCACAATCAGTTACCTCGTAAACAGCCATTTGACCAGCAAAGTTTTGATCAGTACCGTCAACTCTAATTGAACCAGAAGCTGGCGCATCAAAAGTAAACCAAGTAGAGAAATGAAGACCAGTTTGACCCCATCCATCATTAGTTTGGTAACCTGTAACAGGAGGAATGATACCTGCTTCACTAACTTGTACAGAAGCACCAGTTTTATCGAAAGTATAAAGAGTACCATCAACCATTAAGTTTTCAGCTAAACAAGTAGAATCATTATCTAAAGGCATTGTAACCGTAAATGGTCCAACAAAGCTAGAAGAATCAGTTCCACAAATAGTTTGAACATAAACATCATACAATGCACCAGACAATAAAGAAACGTCAGCAGTTGTATCCGTATAGTTGTTATCAGCATTTACTAATGTCCCCATACCTTGAGTATAACCAGTATAACCATATTCAATATCAAAACCAGTTGAAGGGAACCCAGGGTTCTCAACAAATGACCAAGAAGTGAAAATAGAATCAGAAGCAGTAGATGCAGTTAATCCAGTAACATCAGCACAATTTGGCAATGTTGTGAAAGAACCAGTAGCACCTACACTTTGAAGAACACCAGGGTTACAGTCAGCATAGATATATACATCATAAGTAGTAATATCATCTAAACCTGGGAAGATTAACGCAGGAGTAGTAGTATTAACCGTTGTCCCAGACACAGTTGGATCAAATCCTGCAGGTCCGTAAATTACAGTCCAATCAGTTTCACCAGCTAAACCAGCATTCCATGTAATAGCTGCTTCATCAACTGTAGTATAAGTAACACTAAAGTTAATTGGTTTCGGACAATCAGTATAATAGAAATGCACACAAGAGTTATCTGTTAAGTATGCAGGGTCGTTATAAGATAATTCGAAATCTTGACTTGGTCCTGCAAGACCAACAGTCGCAGAGTTACCATAATCATAGAATACATCTGAACCTCCAAATACTACATCTTCATATAAGTAGTAAATTTCATTTGTCGCTTCGTCAATTTGGATTTGGAAAGTAACAACTTCACCAGCTGGTCCGCTTAAATAGTTATTGTCTTCCCATTGAATAATAAATGTTCTGTTTGGTGCTGTACCGATAGTTTCATAATAAACATCACCGAAATCAGCCTCAAGAGCATCATGGAAAGGGTAAAGACCATTGTTTGAGTTAGCAATTGTAGTGTTAAACGTTGCCGTTACTGATCCAGGAGCAGCTTCAAGATAGATATGTCCGCTTGATGAAATTGTAGCATTTTGAGCTAATGTTCCTTGGAATAATAAATCAAAAGGAAGTGCTACATCAATTTCTCCAGAATATAAAAGTCCTGTAGCGGTAGCAGAAGCGTTACCAGAAATATCAATAAATCCAACACCACAGTCGTTATCTACCTCCATAAATAACCCTTGGTCATATGTATTAAATGTAATAGGTCCTACGTAGAAAGATGTATCAACACCAGGTGTACATACCGCTCTTACATAAACATCATAGAACATGTTTGAAGTTAAACCAGTAATAGATCCATCTGGAGTTGGTCCTGCCATTACAGCTGTACCAGTACCTTGAGTAAATCCAGGAGCACCCCATTCTAATTCCCATTCAGTTTCAGATCCACTTGGAGTCCAAGAGAAATCACCTGAAGTAAGGTCAGAAGCAACAAGTGTTAAATTCGACGGTGCAGGACAAGTAGGAGCTTCAAGAACTTCAACATCATCAATAACGATATCGTTGTAGAAAGTCGAACCACCGTTACTAACTCCTGTAATAGTGAATCGTACTTGAATGTCACCAGTTAAAGTCCATCCAGCACCAAGAGTTGTAGTGTATTCAACCCATCCAGGATTGTTCGTTTGAATTGTTTCAACTAAAGTCCAAGCAGAACCATCCCATACCTCAACTTCAAGTAAGTTTTGTGCGGCATCGTTTGTGTTATCACTAAAAACATAGTATTTAACTTGAGGAGTAGTTAAAGCAGTAACATCAATAAATGGTGTTAATAAAGTACTCACTTCACCATTTGTGTTGTCAGAACCATCAATACCAATAAATGATCCAGTACCAGATACAGAATGGTCAAGCACATTGGCAGCACCATATTGTGCGAAACCACCAGTTGCTGTACTTCCAAACTCCCAAGCAGTTACACCACCAGTATTCCAACATGTTGGAACAACAGTAGTTTCAAAAGACTCTATCCATGGTGCTACAACAGAAGCACACGCAGTTGTAAAACTGTAAGGTCCAACCCATGTAGAAGTGTTACCACCACCACAATCAACTTGAACATAAAATTCATAAGTTGTTTGAGGAGTAAGTCCGCTAACTCCTTCAGGGTTATTCGTAGTTCCCATAATTTGAGTACCTGAACCTAAAGTAAATCCAGCCACATCATACTCAACATTGAAAAGACCAGCACCAGCGTTATCCGTCCAACCTAAGTCAGCACTAGAAGACGTAATTGCCGTAGCTGTTAATGCCGTAGCATCTAAACAAGCTGGAGGCGCTGCAGAAGTAATTGTAGGAGAAGATACACACATACCCCATCCCCAAGTAGAAGATGCGTCATAGTTAAATCTGTATTGGAAACCAGATAATTGAGTAGCTGTAAGAGCAGCAATATCAAGAGTTGAACTAGTTGCAGCAACAGCAGTTGCACACCAGTTTGAAGTTGTACCACTATTATCAGCAATAGCATCCCAAACAACCCATGAAGCACCGTCAGCATCATACCATTCTAAGTTGAATGTATTACCAAGGTTGTAGTCATAAGCGTAATCTACATTTAACCATGTTTCTCCAGCACCAGCTGCAGCAGTAAGGTCAATAACAGGAGATGTAGCTACTAAGATATCAGTAGAACCAGACCCTGCCGCATCATCATCGTAACTAAGGTTAGCTGACGAAGTTGGGTCATTAAGCAATGCAGCTGCGTTATACGTACCAGACAAAGTCCAGGCTGCATTCGGCCAAGCTGCTGCTTGATTTAAAGTCTGAGAGATCCCCTGCCATGCTAACATGGTCAAAATCACTACCAGAAGAGTAAAATGTTTCATAAAAAAATGTTTAATTAATAGTTAAATCAGGTGCAAAGATAAGGAATTGTTTTTGTGAACGAAAATATGGTCCATTTTAATGAATATTACTAGGGAAGTAATGAATATCGGTGATAAGCGGGCTTTTATAGGTGCTATGTCTATGAATATTGGTTATTTTTGTATTTTAAACGTTAAAAAATACACAGATTCAATATGGAATTATCAGGAAAGCATGCAATGGTATGTGGAAGTACACAAGGAATTGGTTTTGAGACAGCAAAGTTGATGGCACAACGAGGTGCTAAAGTTACACTTGTTGCTAGAAATGAAGAGAAGTTAAAGGCTGCGCTTTTAGACTTAGAAATTCATGAAGGGATGCAACACGATTACCTGGTTGCTGATTTTTCAAATCCAGAATCTCTCAGAAGTATTGTTTCTGATTATATAGTTGCAGGTAATAAACCTCATATTCTTGTGAACAATACAGGTGGGCCAAAAGGAGGTCCTATTATAGATGCGGATATTTCTGAATTTACAAATACGTTTAATCAACATTTAATTTGTAATCACATTTTAGTTCAAGCGTTATATAAGGGGATGGCAGATCAAAATTATGGTCGTGTCATTAACATTATTTCAACGAGTGTGAAGCAGCCGTTGAATGGTTTGGGTGTTTCAAATACAATTCGCGGAGCTGTTGCAAACTGGAGCAAAACTTTAGCGAATGAGTTAGGGCATTTAAATATTACAGTGAACAACGTATTGCCTGGAGCAACAAATACTAGTCGATTGAATGATATTGCAAATGCAAAATCTTCGAAAACAAATCAAGGTGTCGATGAAATTTTTGCTGATATGGCAAAGCAATCGCCTATGCAGCGAATTGCTGAACCAAGAGAGGTAGCTGAGGCAATCGCATTTTTGGCTTCACCGCGAGCGTCTTATATTAATGGAATTAATGTTCCAGTAGACGGAGGTAGAACGAAGTCCTTGTAATTTGAGATTTATATCGCTTGTATTGCTTCTAATTTTGTTTTCTTGTGCCGTTGAATCGGAGAAGAAGATTCAAATTGTACATTCAGGAATTTTTGAAAAAGCATTCATAGATCAATCTGTGAATGCTTTTTCATTGGATTCTATACTGTTTAGCGGAGGGCATTGTGTTTATCATTTAAATGGAAATCTTCTTATAGATTCTAAAAGTGAATTGTTCTCGATTGTACTCAATAAAGATCCATTAAGAACTACTGAGCCGACTATTATTACTTCAAATTTTGAGTTCTTAAAAGAAGAGGAATCGTATGATTGTTCAGTGGAACGTATCGGTGATAGTTTAATTGTTTGCTGGGAAAGGGAAGGGGGATTTCTCAGAATAGCAAACCCAATTGATTCTATTTTAAGACATTGATATGTCCTAATAATCGTTGTGATCTACCTGAATTCGTTACAAAATTAATCTTGTAAGTATAAGTACCATCATTCACTATATTACCATTGTAACTTCCATCCCAGATAAAGCGAGGGTCATATGCTTCAAATATAAGCTCCCCCCAACGGTTATATATTTTAATATCTAAATCTTTAATTCCAACTGTTGAAACTCTGAAATCATTGTTTGATCTATCTCCATCAGGTGTGAATGTGTTTGGTACATAGATGTACCATTCTTCTTCAATATTGATGGGTTTGACAATGGTATCACGACAACCTTTATCATCAATTGCAATTAAAGTGATGTAGTAAATACCAGGCTCGTCGTATGTGTTGCTTGGGTGAACTAATGTTGAATTTTGACCATCACCGAAAGTCCATTCGTATGTTACCGCATTCAACGAATTGTTTTGAAATGTAATCGGAAGGTCGTTAAAAAAGACATTGCTAGTAGATTCAAAATCAGCTGTTGGTTTTACCACAACAACCTGAGTACTCCCTT
>Ga0193953_1001454_pt1 | contig 10931 bp, 7 predicted proteins | sample BB_4_MG_FD_140325 | JGI IMG/M metagenome (GOLD analysis project Ga0193953, IMG submission 140325) | Microbial mat bacterial communities from the Broadkill River, Lewes, Delaware, United States - BB_4_MG | ecosystem: Environmental > Aquatic > Freshwater > River > Microbial mats | place: USA... | reverse complement strand
TTCCCCAATAATCCAGGTGGAAGTGCAGCAAACGTATCCAAGTATACAGGTGCGTCTGGTGATTTAGAGTTTTATAATTCTACTGGTGTATTTGCAGGTGAGAATTTTGATAATGATCCAAATAACTTGATTAACTGGACAGGTCCGGTTCAATTAACCTGGAATGGTTCCGTGAGCACCGATTGGAATACAGCTGCCAACTGGACAGCTAGTCAAGGGGGGCCAATTGTACCAACATCAGCTAACAATGTAATTATAGCCAGCGCAGTTAATCAGCCGGTATTGACTATTGCAGGGCAAGAGTGTGGTAACCTTACCATTAATAGTGGTGCTGAAATTCGGCTGAATACTCCGGCAGATGTTGGTGCAGTAGATTTGGATGTGAATGGAGACATCATTATTGATGGAACTCTGAGAACGATCTCAACGGATGATTATATCACCGTTGAAGGTAATTGGACACGAGGAACTGGAGGAGTGGTACTCTTAAATGGTAATGTAACCTTTGATGGAATTGGAGGAGCTGAAGTCGTAAATAATCGCGGTACAGCCTTTTATTCGCTGACCATTGCAGGAACGAGCCAGTATCAGTTAGGGGCAGCTACAACAGTTAATAATGATGTGTCTATTTTAGCAGGAGGTACACTGGATGTTGGACCGGCTGATTATACATTAACCCTAAAGGGTAATTTGCTAAATAGCGGAACCTTCAATGCGCAGCAAGGAACGGTATTATTTAATTCGACATCTGGACCACGTAGCATTCAAATTGGTTCTTCCAGTTTCTATGACCTGGATGTAAATGCACCGGGGGTAACTTATAACCTGACTTCTGATGTGCATGTATCTGAGGAAATGAGAGTTTTAGCAGGTGTCGTAGACCTTCAGACCAATATATTAAGAATCGGTAGCGGTGCCGGGGTGGATAATATATCTATATCAGGTACTCTAAAAGTAAATGCGGGGGCGACATTAGACATGGACAATGGATCCAGTTTGAATGTTAATTCTGGTGGTTCCATTGAGTTGCTTGGTACAGATGCTGCCAACAGGGCATTACTGACCAGTTCTACTGCTGGTCGATATTCATTTGATGTAAATTCAGGTGGTTCCATTAAAGCAGGTTTTTATACAGTGGAATATACTGATGCAGATGGTTTGTACATGCATCCCGGAGCGAATATTGATGCTGTAAACAACCTGTCAGATGGGAAATTTTCTAATGGATATCCGGGATCAGGTAGTTACATGACGCTGTTGCATGAAATGGGAGCTGAGGAGACATTGCGTAACCTGATTTTCAATGCAGGTCCCGCATTTAATGTGAGTCGTACCTCGGGAACAACCATTTTTCATTTTGAAGATGCCAGTGGCGTATTAGGTAATTATGAATATGAGAAAGATGATGAAGTAACGCCAAGTCCATCATCCGGATTATTGCGATGGCCATTTGTTAATTTGTATACCTGGGAGGGTGATGTGGATAATAATTGGTTCACGGCAGGTAACTGGTTTGATGATCAATTACCTGTACCAACAGCTGATGTAACCATCCCGGTAACGGCAACGAATCCGGTAATAGGCAATACAACTTTAGCTGCCATGAATGCATTAACGATTGAAGCAGGTGCTACAGTAACAGTGGAAGCAGGTGCTCAGGTGACCATCAATAGTGATGTTACAACTAATGATGGATTGATTATTCAAAATACAGACACAAGTCCGGCTTCATTAATTAGTAATGGAACACAAACGGGTAATGTAACTATCAGCTGGACTTATCCAGAGCTTCGATACTGGTATATTTCCCATTGTATATCCAATCCGAATATATCCAGTTATGAGGCCATTACTCCTGGAAATGCCTATTTCTTATATAAATTTCAGAACAATTCATGGGTGAACATTACGGGAGTAGGGGACGGTTTTCCTGAACCGCTGGAAGGCTATGCTTTTAAAGTGAGAGATCCGGGTGCTACCATAACCCATACAGGTACATTGAATACTGGTGATCTGGATATGGACCTGGCGGCCGGATGGCAAATTATAGCGAATCCATATTCCTCGTATTATCAATTACCACAAGAGGATGTGGCGGGAGCTGATTTTGAGCATACAACCGGTTCTGTTTATATCCGGACCGGTTCAGACCCGGGCAGTCGAACAGTGGCGACATATAACACCTTAAATGGTATTTTCACACCAGAAACCTTTGATGGTATTGTGGCTCCAATGCAGTCCTTTTGGGTGAAACGTGCAACTGTTGGAAAGGTCTATATGAAACAAAGTAACCGAGTGCATGATCCGGCTAAATCTGCTCTGAAAACCTTATCAGTAAATCGGAAATTAGATTTGTTACGTATGCAGCTTAATGATTCAGCAGGTAAAGGTGAAGCGGTTTTGGCATTACGTACAAACGGGGTATTTGAGTTTACACGGAACGATTCTGAACAAAGGTTTCAATCCGATATACAGGTGCCTTATGTGTATACATTGAAAAACGATAAAAAGGCAGTCATTAATGTTCTGCCAACTGAAATTTCTGATGTTTTAGTTCCCATAGGTTATAAAGTCAATCAAAAAGGTGAATACACACTAACGGTAAAAGGCTTGGACAATTTCAAGTCTGATATTGATGTTTTCCTTAATGATAAGGTCACCGGACAGTGGTTGAACTTGAGGGAGATAGATCAGTATACTTTTAATGCAATAGAATTAGAGAATAATGATCGATTGGAAATTCATCTTAGAGAGAAGACCGATGTTGGTACAACGATTACAGATGAGGTAATTGAAGAAAAAGCAAAGATTAACATCTATAGTCATATTAATCGAGTTTCCGTTGAGGTGTCGGATATTGACTATACTCAAAACGTTGAAGTCACCATTTATTCAATACAGGGTGAAAAAATATTGTTTGAAAGCTTCAAAGGAAAACGTAAAGATTTCACTGTATCCTTTGCTTCCGGACACTATTTAGTGAGAGTAAAAGCTGAAGGTAATGGGAAAGCCATCCATCAAAGTGCTTTACTGGTGATAAAAGAACGATAAGAGCTGCGGTAATACTTATAAAAAAGCGGGAATCACCATAACCTGATGATTCCCGCTTTTTTATAAGTATTTGGGATATTTATCTTTTCGAAGCAAAAAACTGTTTTACCAATTGACTACATTCATCAGCCATAATACCGGATTCAACGTCTGTTTTGGGATGTAGTAACCCGGGTTCACAGCGTTGATAACCTCTTTTATCATCAGTGGCACCAAATACAAGCTTGCCCAATTGAGCCCAGCTGAGTGCACCGGCACACATCACGCAGGGTTCTAAGGTGACATACAAAGTGCATTCATTGAGGTATTTTCCACCCAGGTGTTCCGCAGCAGCCGTAATGGCCAGCATTTCAGCATGAGCTGTCACATCATTTAAGGTTTCAGTGAGGTTATGCGCGCGGGCAATAATTTGCTTTTGGCATACAATAACTGCTCCCACCGGTATTTCATTCTTTTCGAATGCTTTTTCGGCCTCATTAAAGGCTTGTTTCATAAAGAATTGATCTGAGAAGCTGATTTTACTCATTTTTTTGGCTTATCTGGGTGATTCCGGTTTTATATTCTGTTTTTCTTACTATTTTCGCAAAGATAATTTTAACCAATCAATTATTAGTTTTTAAACGTCATATCATTGCAGAAAACGTTGTTGGGCGGTGATCAATAAGTTGTAACATGTACAGGACACACACGTGCGGTGAATTAAGAATTGAGCAGATCAATCAGTCAGTAACACTTAGTGGCTGGGTTCAAAAAATCAGGAATTTGGGTGGAATGACCTTCGTGGATCTGCGTGATCGTTACGGTATTACGCAGTTGGTTTTTAACGAAGAGACCCATAAGGATTTGTGCGAACAAGCCAATGGATTGGGGCGTGAATTTGTAATTCAGGTCAAAGGACAAGTGGCTGAGCGAAGTAACAAAAATACTAAAATCCCTACTGGGGAGATCGAAATATTAGTTGATAACCTGACGATTTTAAATACATCTGAACTACCGCCTTTCACAATCGAGGATGAAACAGATGGTGGTGACGAGTTGCGTATGAAATATCGCTACCTGGATTTGCGAAGAAATCCGGTTCGCGAGAATCTTGTTTTGCGTCACAAAATAGGATTTGAAGTGCGCTCATATTTGGATAAGCAAAACTTTATTGAAACAGAAACGCCTGTTTTGATTAAGTCAACGCCCGAAGGAGCACGTGATTTTATTGTGCCTTCACGTATGAATGAGGGGCAATTTTACGCACTTCCACAATCCCCCCAGGTTTTCAAGCAGTTATTAATGGTAGCTGGATTTGATCGATATTTTCAGATTGTGAAATGTTTCCGTGATGAGGATTTACGAGCCGATCGCCAGCCTGAGTTTACACAGATTGATTGTGAGATGGCTTTTGTCAACCAGGAGGATATTCTGAATACCTTTGAAGGGATGACCAAGCATCTGTTCAAAGTGATCAAGGGTATCGATATGACATTTGATTTTCCTCAGTTGTCATATGAAGATGCTATGACTTATTATGGGTCGGATAAGCCGGATATACGCTTTGAAATGAAATTTGTGGATCTCACAGCAAGTATGAGTAAATCTGGCTTTAAAGTGTTTGAAGAGGCTGAGTATGTTGGCGGTATTTGTGCCGAAGGATGTGCGGGTTATACTCGTAAGCAGCTGGATAAGCTGACTGATTTTGTGAAAAAACCACAGATTGGTGCGGGTGGACTGATCTACATTAAATACAATGAAGATGGAACTGTTAAATCATCCATTGATAAATTTTTCTCAGCCGATCAACTGAAAGAACTGGGTGAGAAATTCAATGCCAAAGCTGGTGATTTAGTTCTGATATTAGCCGGGGCCCGCAAAAAGATGCTAAATGCATTGTGTGAGTTGCGTCTGGAGATGGGCGAACGTTTGGGACTTCGCGATAGAAATAAATTCTCACCACTGTGGGTGGTTGATTTTCCATTATTGGAATGGGATGAAGATGGTCAACGATTCCATGCGATGCATCACCCTTTCACGGCTCCCAAGAAATCGGACAGAGAGTTGTTGGATACTGATCCGGGTAAAGTGCGGGCGAATGCATATGATTTGGTCATCAATGGTGTCGAAATTGGTGGTGGATCCATTCGTATTTTTAATGATGAGCTACAGCAAAAGATGTTTAAGATTCTTGGTTTTACAGAGGAAGAAGCTGAAAATCAGTTTGGATTCTTAATGAATGCATTTAAATACGGGGCACCTCCGCATGGTGGGGTGGCTTTCGGATTTGATCGCTTAGTATCTTTGTTTGCAGGTATTGACTCTATTCGAGATGTCATTGCTTTCCCAAAGAATAATTCTGGTAGAGATGTGATGATTGACTCGCCTTCAGAAGTTAGTAAAGATCAATTGGAGGAACTGAGGATTGCTCAGATTGAAATGAAAAAATAACAATTTGCGAAATATAGCTACAAAAAAAGGAGGTCAATTGACCTCCTTTTTTTATAGCTATATATGACGTGTTTTTTATTCCTGATAAAAGTTTTTAACAGGGTTAGCATACATTTCCAACAAGGATGTAAATAAGAAATCGCGGTCGCCATTTACTCTTGATAAATGCTCTTCCAGGTAAGCTAAGAATGTATTTTTCTCTTCTTGTGTATATTTGCCTACGTACTGCTCCGAATTATGAAAAAGATCGTGGGCAATAAAATTGCCTGGCCAGAGCTTGTAATTACTATGGATTTGTTGATCAATCAGTTCGGCCAGTCCTTGTAATTTATCATTTTTAGGAAGGCCTTCAAGATCCTTTAGCTCTTCGGTAATTGGTGTTCCAAAAGAAAAATGAACCCTGCCTTTGCGTCCTTTTATGCCTGCACCCATATGACGCAGATCGTCCTCTGAACTCTTTTTGTACTCAGGATTATCACGTTTCTGTAAAAACTCTAAAGCTTTTAAGTAATCGCACGGATCGTACTCGTAAGAAATGGATAATGGTACAATGTTAATATCGGAAAAGCTCTTTGCAAAATCACCATTCCCGCTAATGTTTAACATTTTTAATAAACTGGCCTGTGTGCGATCATCTCCATCTTTCGAACGTCCTTCGCGTTGTGCAATCCAAATGCTTTGATTGCGCTCACATAAGGTTTGTCTGATATAAGCTGATAATCGTGTGGAACTCTCCATCATTTGACGAACCGGTAAATTACGATTCACAATAAACGTTTTGTTGAGTTTTACCAAATCTGTAATCCATGGATAAATCAACAAATTATCTCCAATAGCAATTTCGGTTGTATCAAATCCTTTTTCTACCATCAAAATGTTTAAAATAGCAGAATCAAGAACGATGTCCCGATGATTGGAGATGAATAAATAGTGTTTATTGGGATCCAGGTTTTCGAAGCCTGCCGTCGAAATGCCTTTGGTAGTGTTAGTAAGAACTTCTTTTACAAACGGATAAATTATTTCCGTTTGAAATTCACGAATGGATGAAATACTTAGTAATTTACTTAGAAATTGTTTCGTTGAGAATGCCGGAAAGAGGAACTTAATGAGTTCTAAAAATGTCTCTTCGTTTTTTAGTCTTTCAAATACCTCATGAATCTCATGATCTTTAAAGGGTCTTATCGAATCAAAGTTTAATTCCTTTATCATTTTTTGTTTTAATGTTTGGTGCAAAATTACTCAATCTATTGTCTTTATGAAATTCTTTTAGTTTTTATCAGGAGAGAGTTAGATTATTGGGTGTATTTTCGATTTTTAGGACGGATTCCAAAAAATGGAATAATTTTTATATCGTGGAATATAAATGTATTATTTGTAATTAAGTGGTCAGTTGATCAGTTGATTATGTATTTTGGCACTCGGATTGTCCAAAGGGTAGTAATTAAACATCCAAGTTATGATTCGAGTAAAAGTTTTTAAAAATACAACCTTAGTATCTTTCGATAATAAAGCCCGTTTGGATTTGAGTAATTCTAAGTCCTTTCGTGGAGAAATGATGGATATTTTAAAAAAGCCCTTTACGAATTTATTTCTCGATCTGGATCAAGTTGAAGATGTGGATCCTGAGGGATTGAATGCTTTATTGGCCGGGCAGCGTTTGTCTGAAATGAATCATAGCCAGTTAAGTTTGTTTAACGTGAAAGAGAGTGTGCTCGCTACTATGAAGAAGCACAATCTGGATCGGATTTTCTTTTTTTGTGACCGTCCAAAGCCCTTTTCGGAGGACCTAATATTGGTTTAATTAGCTGAAAAGAGACCGGGAGGAACGCCTCCCGGTTATTTTTTCGATATTTTTTCAGTTGATATAATCTATTCCACTGCAGTTCCTCGTAGGGTAGCAGAGCTAACCTCAGATATTTTAACAGGTACAAAATCACCAGTCTTGTAATTCTTCTTTGGGAATACGACTACTTTGTTTTGAGAAGTGCGTCCGTATAGTTCATCTTTCGAACGTTTTGATGTGCCCTCTACCAATACTTCGTATACCTTTCCGATATCTTTTTCATTGCTTTTGATGCATAACTTGCTTTGCAATTCAATGATTTCCTGTAATCGCTTGGACTTTATCTCTTCAGGCACATCATCTGGTAGCTTTTTACTGGCATAGGTGCCGGGGCGTTCTGAGTATTTAAACATAAAAGCAGAGTCAAATTGAGCCCACTCCATGAGATCTAATGTCTGTTGGTGATCATGGTCTGTTTCGCTATGAAATCCGCAAAATACATCCGTTGAAATACCGCAGTCCGGAAGAATTCGATGAATTGCTTCTACTCGCTCCATGTACCATTCACGGCTATATTTTCGATTCATGAGTTCAAGAATACGTGTGCTTCCTGATTGCATGGGCAAGTGAATGTGGCGACAAATATTTTTGTGCGCAGCAATCACTTCAAGGGATTCATCACTCATATCCTTTGGATGAGAGGTGGTGAAGCGGATGCGTAGTTGAGGATAGGTTTCGGCCACCTTTTTTAATAAACCGGCAAAGTTTAACGGTTCAGATTCATCACTGTTTTTCCAGTCATAGGAATTAACATTTTGACCAAGCAATGTCACTTCCTTAAAGCCTCTTTTTTGCAAATCAGCAATTTCATTGATGATGCTTTGGGGTTCCCGGCTTCTTTCGCGTCCTCGCGTATAAGGTACAATACAGTAACTACAAAAGTTATTGCACCCCCTCATGATGGACACAAATCCCGAAATTCTATTTTTACTCAGCCTGGATGGAATAATATCCGAATAGGTTTCCGTCGTTGATAATTCTACATTTATGGCTTTCTCACCAGTTTCAGCCAATCCAACAAGGTTGGGCAGATCCATATAAGCATCTGGTCCTACAACAATGTTGGCACCTTTTTCAAATAGGGACTCTTTCACGCGCTCTGCCATGCAACCAATTATACCAATAATAAGTTTGGGCTTCTTTTTTCTTAGTGCGTTGAGTTCGCCTAGTCGGGCCAGTACACGTTGCTCTGCATTGTCCCTAATGGAACAGGTATTGATAAATATGGCATCGGCCTCTACGTGTTCGTAGGTCACGCCATAGCCGCCCATCTCCATCACAGAAGCAACGACTTCGCTATCTGCTACATTCATTTGGCAGCCATAGGTTTCGATGTAAAGTTTTTTTCCTTCTTGCTTGCTAATTAATGGCCGAATTTGCTCAATTTTCATTGTCTGTATATAATGTAATAGATTTGCATGTCGAAACCCTCATCAGTTGAGAGTTATCTTTTTCGAATGTTATAAAAAAGTGGTGCAAAGTTAAAGTAAGTTAGGATTTTAGCAAACCAATTAGGAGAAAGGCCTTATTTATGACCGGTAGAGAAGTCTTTTGAAGTGATTTCCAAAATGTGGAAATGGCGATTATTCAGGGTAAAAGCCAGTAGGAAAATCAGAATTATCATGAATATAAAGGCAATTTTAGTATATTTAGGTACTCAGCAATTGATAAAAAAAAGCTTGTTATGAAACGTGTATTAATTCCCATTGATTTTTCCAACGATTCTATTAATGCTTTGGAGTATGGTATAGAAATGGCTAACTACTTAAGTGCAAATGTGCGAATTATGCATGTTAAGACTGGTATCAATTACATGCCGTCATTCGCTAAGGATCAGGCTACTTCGCGTTTGAATGGGCAGGTGGAGCGGTGGATGGATGAGATCAAGGATCAGCATCAGATTAAGTATCAGGTTCCCGGTGGGCAACTGGATTATAAAGTGCGCGAAGGGAATGTGGCTCATGAAATATCTAATCAGGCTAAATATGATGATTCCAGCTTAATCGTAGTAGGATCGCATGGAGAATCGGGTTTTCAAGACCGGTGGATTGGGAGCAATGCATTTCGTTTGGCAGCTCATTCGCCTTGTCCGGTTATTGTTGTTGGTAAAGGGATGAAGTGGGGAAAAGGTATTCGTAGAATTGTTGTTCCCATTGATTATACAAAAGCAAGTCGTCAAAAGATTCCGGTATTGGCGGGGGTGGCAAGACATTTCAAAGCCCGGGTTGATTTAGTGGGATTAAAGCAATCCAATTTTCAATTTATTGTGAAGCGCATAGGGCAATTTAATAAACAGGTAGAGCGATTTTTGAGAGAAAAAGCGGGAGTGGAAGTTCGATCTTCTATTTTTTCGGGTAAACACCTTGGTCAGCAAATGATTGATTATGCCGATAAGGTGGACGCTGATATGGTGACCATACATATCCACCATTCGAGTAATCCATTTTCTAATTTGTTCCGGCCATTTGCCAATGAATTAATAAATCGATCCACAAAACCTGTATTTGTAATTCCCACAAAAGAATAATGTTTCATTATCTTTGTGAGCAAAATTTCTAATGGATATTGACCTGTCGGAGTAAAATGCCCTAATGTATAGTACTCTTGGAGTAGATATTCATAAGGATACGTTGTTTGTATATTAAAAATAGCATAGTGAAATACACTTTATTTATAATTTTGGTTGTCATCTCAGCAAATCTTTCGGCTCAGGAAGAACAAGTAAGAACTTTGCATGGTGGAAAGATAATTGATGAGCTACAGCAAAATTCAGAAGAAGAGGGGAGCATTACGATTCATCAGGAAGAAGGAATTGAGTTTTTATTGGATACACAAATTAAGATGAATCAACGGTCTCAGGGTGTTGATGGGTATCGTATTCAGTTGTATTCCGGCTCAGGGCCTAAAGGAAAAAAGGAAGCGATTAGTGTGAGAGGAAAATTTTTGTCAGAATTTCCTGAAGAACCAGTGGAGATATATACCGCTTTTAATCCTCCTTTTTGGAGAGTAAGAGTGGGTGATTATCGTCATAAACACGAAGCTTTGCAATTGTTGAGTGAACTGAAGGCTATATTTCCCAACTGTTATGTGGTGAAGGATGGGGCTGTGAAAATGGAACACTTTAAATAAGATATAAAATATAGTAAAAGCCGGTAGTTACCGGCTTTTTTACTTTCCTAACCTATTGGTTGGGTGAATGAAAAAATAGGAATAACTTTGCGCATCAATTTTTATTAGGGAATTTATCATGAGCGACCAGATTAAACATGAGTGTGGGATAGTTCTAATTCGATTATTAAAGCCTCTCGAGTATTATCAGGAAAAGTATGGAACCTGGAGATATGGGTTGAATAAGCTTTATCTGTTAATGGAGAAGCAGCACAACAGGGGGCAGGATGGAGCTGGAGCCGTAAATTTGAAGTTGGATCAACCGGCTGGAAAACCATATTTCTCTCGGAGAAGGTCCAATAAAGCTAATCCGATAAAGGATGTTTTTACTCAAATCAATGCGCCTTTTCAGAAGCTTCAGGAATCGCATCCGGAATTGTTAAGGGATTCGGCCTATGTGAAGGAAAATTTACCCTTTGCCGGAGAATTGTATTTGGGG
>Ga0193953_1001450_pt1 | contig 10954 bp, 5 predicted proteins | sample BB_4_MG_FD_140325 | JGI IMG/M metagenome (GOLD analysis project Ga0193953, IMG submission 140325) | Microbial mat bacterial communities from the Broadkill River, Lewes, Delaware, United States - BB_4_MG | ecosystem: Environmental > Aquatic > Freshwater > River > Microbial mats | place: USA... | reverse complement strand
TCAAAAGTGACAGCTAATAGCCATAATAAGGATATCATTACCAACGTGGATTTTGCCCCTACATTATTGGAATTGGCCAATATAGATTTTTCAGAAGATTTGCAGGGACGGAGTTTCGCCGATAATTTACAAGGACGGACTTCGGATGATTGGCCTAAAAGTATGTATTATCATTATTACGAGTATCCTCGCTGGCATCATGTAAAGCCACATTACGGCATCAGAAATGAGCGGTATAAGCTCATTCATTATTACTATCACATGGATGTGTGGGAATTCTATGATCTGGAAAAAGATCCCGATGAGATGCACAATGCAATTAATGACATCGACTACATTCGGATTATTGAACAAATGAAATTAGAGATGGAGGAACGGCAACAAGCATTGGGGGTGGATACATCGGCTAACGCATTAATACACATGACGGATGTGGATTTGGGTGATGTTGAGTAAAATTGGGATAAACTGTAGTCCATTGTAATTGATGATATGAAGTAGAAAGGTTTGAAAATGTTAAATATGAAGAAGTGTCTTTTGAATATCCTATTGGGGATGTTGTTAGTTTCTTGTTCTATAAGTCCTGTTTCTCGTAAACAAAAGAAACAAAATAATGAACGACCTAATATCATCATGATCATGGTTGATGATTTAGGTTATTCTGATTTAGGCTGTTATGGTGGTGAGATAAGTACTCCGAATATAGATAAATTAGCAGATCAAGGGCTTCGTTTTGCACAATTCCATAATACTGCCAAATGTTTCTCATCCCGAGCCTCTTTCTTAACAGGTTTATATCAGCATCAAGTTAATATGTCTGTTATGCATGATTACTTAAAAAATTGCGTAACAATAGGAGAGGTTTTACATGATGCTGGTTATAGAACATTAATGGTAGGAAAGCATCATGGAAAAGATAACATGTATGATCGTGGTTTTGATCGATATTTTGGTTTGCGCGATGGCGCTTGTAACCATTTTAATCCTGGCGAACAACGTGAAGGGGAATCCAAACCAGGAAGGAAAGGATGGAAAAGAGCTTGGTGCATTGATAGTGTAAGCTATTTGCCATATACGCCTAAGGAGAAAGATTTTTATACTACTGATTATTTTACAAAAATGGCTATAAACTATCTTGAGGAATATAAAAATGAGGATAAACCGTTCTTCTTATATGCAGCCTATACCGCACCGCATGATCCTTTAATGGCTTGGCCACGAGATATTAATAAATACCTTGGAAAGTATATGAATGGGTATGAGGCTATTCGGAAAGCGCGTTATGAGAAACAAAACCGCTTAGGGATAGTTGATGAAACTTTCCCCTTGTCTGATCCAGTATATGAGCGTTGGGATTTGTTGAGTCATAATGAAAAACTGACTCGCGATTCATTAATGGCTACATATGCTGCTATGATTGATTGTTTGGATCAAAACATAGGGAAACTAATCAATAAATTACAAGAATTAGATGTCCTTGAGAATACACTAATTATGTTCGTTTCTGATAATGGTTGCCAATCATCTACTTGGAAGCGTGTATTTCAATATAATACCCAAAATCATTCAATTGGTACTATTGGCAGTTATACGTCATTAAATATGTCATGGGCAAATGTAAGCAATACACCATATCGCTACTTTAAGAAAGATGCGCATGAGGGTGGTGTTTGTACGCCATTTATTGTTCATTGGCCTGCAAAAATGAGCCAGTTTAAGAAAGGTATAAATCTCAATTATCCCGGTCATTTGTTTGATATTATGCCAACATTGATAGATGTAACAGGAGCTAAGTATCCTGCTCTCTATAAAGGAGACTCGATTCCTGAATTGGTAGGAGAATCACTGTTGTCGGTATGGGAAGGAAAAAAGCTTAGGCGCGAGAAGCCGATTTTTTGGCAGTATGGTCAAGGAAAAGGTGTGCGGGTAGGCGATTATAAATTAGTCTCAAGTAATGAAGCTACTTGGGAATTATATAATATGAATCTAGATAAAACTGAAACCAATAATTTGTTTGAGGTAGAAACAGAAAAAGCAGCGGAACTTCAGACGATGTATGAAGAATGGTGGAAAGTTATGATGCCCCAAAGAGAAATTTGTAATTAACTCAATTAAGGATTTTATAGGAAACTTATTTTTTGTTGTTTTTACAGTTGGTTATCGGGCCATTACTGATCAGATATGGGAGAAGTAGAATAATTCAATGTGTTACCAACTTGTAGTAGCGTACAGTTAGTGAGGAAAATAAAATATTTTAAAAATCTAGTATGACGAAGTACATCTTAATTATCCTTTCAGGGATTGTATTATTTTCTTGCAAGCCAAGAAGAAATGTTGATTTAGCTAGTGGAGTAGAGACTAAAATCGATTCATTAATTAGCTTAATGACTTTAGAAGAGAAGGTGGCATTGTGTCATGGAAATACGAATTTTACCCTTCCGGGTGTTCCTCGGCTTGGAATACCAGAATTAACCATGGGAGATGGACCGCATAGTATTAAATTTGATTTCAAAAAGGATTCGTGGGAACATGCTGAAAATAAAGATTCTTCAACGTATTTGCCATGTGGTGTTGCACTGGGATCGACCTGGAATCCTGAATTAGCACATGAGTTTGGTAGTGTATTGGGGCGGGAAGCGCGGTTTAGAGATAAAGATGTGCACCTGGCTCCTGGGATAAATATTATTCGTCGTCCACTATGCGGAAGAAATTTCGAGTACTTAAGTGAAGATCCATTGCTATCAAGAGAATTAGGAGTGGAATATATTAAAGGTGTGCAGAATAATGGTGTAGCATCTTGTGTGAAGCATTTTATTGCTTATAATGATAAAAGGCATCCGAATATCTGGATGAGTGAACGTACCTTGAATGAGATTTATCTGCCAGCTTTTATAGGTGCTATTGATGACGCTAATGCTATGTTGGTAATGGGATCCTACAACAAGTATAAGGGTGAGTATATGAGTGAAAATTCCTACATGCTTCAACATGTATTAAAAGAAAAGCTTCAATTTACAGGGGCAGTAATAAGTGATTGGAGTGCGGTTCACAATACACATGAAGCAGTTTTTAATGGTTTGGATATTGAGATGGGAACCGAAGGTGTGGGAGGTTTTGATAATTACTACATGGCTAAAGGTTTTCTGAAACTTGCTCAGGAAGGTCACGTGCCGGAAAATCTGATTGATGATAAAGTACGAAGGATATTGAGAGTGTATTTCAAAACAAGGTTAAAGGATAACAGACCTAAAGGTGAGTTTATAACCCAAAGGCATTTTGATTTTGCCCTTAAAGTTGCAGAGGAGAGTATTGTTTTACTCAAAAATGAAAATAACTTTTTACCAATTGATTTCACAAGAGTATCTTCTGTTGCTGTTATTGGTGATAATGCTACGGCCCTTCATGCCGAGGGAGGTGGTAGTTCAGGGACAAAAGCGTATTATGAAATATCTCCTTTAGAAGGAATTAAGAAATTGCTTGAAGGAACCAATAAAGAAGTTTCCTTTGCCAAAGGGTATAAAACTCAGGAGGGTGAAAATGAAGTACAGCTCATGAATGAAGCTGTGAAGTTGGCCTCAGAATCTGATGTGGTTATTTTTGTTGGAGGATTGAATCATGAATACGATGCCGAGCGTCAGGATAAAAATGACATGAATTTGCCGTATAATCAGGAAGAACTCATTAACAAATTAGCTAAGGCTAATAAAAATATGGCTGTTGTAATGCTATCGGGCTCATCATTCGAGATGCATAACTGGCTTGGTAATGTGTCAAACCTTGTGTTGATGGCCTACGCAGGAATGGAAGGAGGAAATGCTTTGGCTAACGTGATAAGTGGTAAAGCAAATCCCTCAGGCAAACTTTCCTACACATTTCCATTAAACTTTAAAGATGCACCTGAGTATGTGTTTGAGTGTTATGATGAAAAGCGTAAAACTGATTATTATAAGGAAGGTGTATTTGTAGGCTATCGTTACTATGATACTTATGGTGTACCGACTCAGTTCGACTTTGGTTATGGCTTGTCCTATTCAACCTTTGAGATTAAAAATAGTAAGTTGAACTCAATAACAATGTCCCGCAAAGAGCAATTAAAATTGACTCTTGAGGTTGAGAATACAAGTAACCTTGAAGGACAGGAAGTGGTTCAGATATATATTGGCGATGTAGAAGCCTCTGTTAAAAGACCATTGAAGGAGTTAATAGGTTTTAAAAAAGTGAATTTAAAGTCCGGAGAAAAGAAAACTATCGAATTCAATATTTCCCTTAAGGATCTCCAGTTTTATGATGAATTTTCAAAATCATGGATTAGTGAGCCTGGAAAATATAGGATATATGTGGGAACAGCAGTAAGGGATATCAAATCGGAAATGGATATAGAATTGTTGTAAAGCAATGTTGCGTTATAATTTACTAATTAGTAGTGACCCGGCGAAGCGTAAAGTGATGGTTATTGGGTGATGATAGGACGCAGAATTGGAAATAATTGATAGCCCTGGGTGAGTAATACCTTAATTTTCATCAGGGCTATCAATTTAAATTTCTATGTTAAAAATTCTTAAGAAAATAAAAAAACAGCTTACTTTGTGATCATCTCACATCGGTGGAGAACCTGGATGTAACAGAGGCATACCAATGAACGAATTAAGTGATCAAATACTCATAGGGGAAATTAGAAAAGGAAATAAACAAGTGTTTAAGTCCTTGTATAATAGTTATTTTGAGTTACTGATTCAATTTGCTTACCGAATAGTGTTTGATAAGGATGTTTGTAAAGACTTGGTTCAGGAAGTGTTTATTACCTTATGGGAAAAGCGAGAGGAAGTCACCATAAAATCGCTTAAGTGGTATCTGTACACAGCCGTTAAAAACAAGTGTTTAAATCACCTGCGAAGCCTAGGGGTTAAGGATAAGCATCAGGTATTAATGATCGATGCGTTTTTAGCTAATCATGCCGATGAGGATGTGCTGGATCCGGAGCTGGTCAAAGAAATAAACCGGGCATTGGATTCCTTGCCTCCGCAAATGAAAAAAATGTTCCGTTTAAAATATTTAAATGGCCTTACCTTGCTCGAGATTGCTGAAGATCTGGATGTCTCAGTAAGTACAGTAAAAACTCAATTGGGACGTGCAAAACAAAAATTGCGCTCAACCTTATTTCAACGCACTCTACTTATCTTCTTTTTATAAGTTTTTGTCTTTTATTGGTAGTTAATCGCCAGTCTGCTAGTTGTATATGTTATTTGAGTAGTTTTTTTAAAAAAAATCTCAAAAACTTGTCCACCAAAATATGAGCCGGGGTGTCTTATATTGTAGAGAATGATATAATGAAGCAAAATCAAGAAATAGAATACCTGGTTATTTGGAAAAACCTGAATAACGTAGCCACCGCAGCTGAGCAAAAGGAGTTGCAGCTATGGTTGGCTGATAATGATAAGAATCAGACTTATTATTTGCAACTTAAATCAGGCTATGAGACTGAAAAAGTTGTCGTCACCAAGGAGGATATGGTTGGTTCCTGGCAAAAAATTAATGGAGTCATTGATAAAAAACGGACGCAGGTTAGACGCTGGTTACAATATGCAGCAGTTATCTGCATTCCCTTGTTAGTTGCGGGATCTCTTTTTTGGTATAGCGCTGACGAAAAATCTTCTCATTTGGCGCACCACATTCAGCCTGGAACAGCCAAAGCAATACTAAAATTACACAATGGTGAAATGATTTCTTTGGATAGTGAATCCAGGACGTTAATTGAAAATGTGAAAGGGGAGATTGTGGGAACTGATTCTCTGGATGTACTCAGGTTACAAGCAAAACCAGTCAGTAAAAAGATCGAATATAATACCATTTCAGTACCTCGGGGTGGAGAGTATCAATTGGTATTGGCCGATGGATCCAAAGTGTGGCTTAATTCGGCAACCGAATTGAGGTTTCCGGTTAGTTTCTCAGGTGAAACACGTGATGTGTACCTGAGTGGAGAAGCTTTTTTTGAAGTCGAAAGTAACGCATCTAAACCGTTCCTTGTACACACCAGTTATTCGGATGTAAAGGTTTATGGTACAGAATTTAATGTAATGAGTTATCCGGATGATAAGGTGGAAAAAACCACTTTGGTAGAAGGGAGTGTGGCTGTTATCAAAGATGGAAAAGAGCAAAAGATTCAACCGGGTGAACAGTCAAGCTTTATCAAAGGAAAGCCGGAGATGATAATCAATACGGTAGATACCGATTTGTATACAGCCTGGTGCGATGGGGTGTTTCGTTTTGAAGAGATGCCCCTTGATCAGTTAGTGCTTAAGTTGGCCAGATGGTATGATGTGAATTTCTTTTTTGTGAATGAAAGTGTGAAGAAGAAACGCTTTACCGGTGCAATACGGCGACAGGCCGATTTTGAAATATTTATGAAGGTATTAGGAGAATCCACACAAGTAGAAATAATAGTGATAGATAACAATGTTCAGGTGAGAAGTAAATAAATAAAAATCGGAGGATGTTCCAGCATCCCCCGACCTACTCAGTTTATCCGGATGATCTCGCAAAAGTCTATTCCGGACATTATTAACTTAAGTTTTACAAATTTATGAAAAGAAATCGAATGTGCACGAGTTGGCCATTATTTAGTCAACTCGGCCGAAAATGGCAACTAGTTATGCGTATTAGCATTGTATTGTTGTTTGGGATATTCTTTCAGGTCTCAGCCTCAGGTTGGGCACAAAAGGTAAAGATTAACCAAACAAAAACCACTTACAAAGCCTTGTTCAAAGAGATTGAAAGGCAAACCGGGATGATTACCATCTTTAGTAATGATGAAATAGACATGAACGAGAAGGTGGTTCTGAACCAAAACGAGTTAGATTTGGCCGAACTATTTGATGTTCTGTTTGAAGGTACCAATCTGGATTACCGAATCGTGGATGAGTACATTGTGGTGAAGCCGGTAACAGATATTACCAAAAGAACCACACCGGTTACGACACAGCAAACTCAACAGAAAGTAACCGTTAAGGGTAGTGTCTTTGATGAGCATGGTAATCCTTTACCTTTTGCAGCCATCCAGGTGAAAGGAACTGGTATGGGAACCATCACCAACGAAAATGGAGAGTATGCCATTGAGCTGGATTCTGGTGAAGGTGTGATACTGGTGGTATCCAGTCTGGGTTTTCAAAATCAGGAGGTAAGCATCGATGGCCGTAAGACGGTGGATATAACCATGACATCCGATTCTGTTGGGCTGGACGAAGTGGTAGCCATTGGATATGGTTCATCTACCAAGCGTGATTTAACAGGTGCGGTTGCCAGCTTGCGCAAAGAAAAGCTTGAATCAGTGACCGCGGGTACTACTGTAGATGCCGCATTAAGAGGAACAGCTGGTGTATCTGTTGTTTCAGGTAGTGGACCGGGTGCACCTGTGCGGGTAAAAATCCGTGGAATTAGTTCTTTATCGGGTGATACAGATCCTCTGTACATTGTTGACGGGGTGCGTATACCTACGGATGTATCCCGCATGGCTTCTCCTTCATCCACTTTGAGTGGTGAAGGACAGATTGAAGATCAATTGAATGCTCTGTTGAATATTGATATGTCGGATGTGGAGAGCATTGATGTATTGAAAGATGCTTCATCCTGTGCTATTTATGGGTCACGTGCTTCCAATGGGGTGGTGATTATTAAAACCAAACGGGGAAGAAAAGGCATGAAACCGCAGCTTAGCTTCCAGTCTGATCTGACGTTTGAAACATTTTCCAAGGAAGTGGAAATGATGAATGCCACTGAATATGCCGATTTTATGAAAACGGCTGTAGCGGCTACAGAAGACTTAGGCATTGATGTGCCTGAAAAATTTAAGGATGAGGATGTGTATAATACAGAGCCCAATACCAATTGGTTAGACGAAGTGAGTCGCACCGGGATAAGGCAAAAGCACAGTTTATCTATAATTGGAGGAACTAAAAGTGGTGGCTACTATGGTTCGGTTAGTATGCTCGATCATAAAGGGATGATTAAAGGAACGGATCTTAAAACCCTTTCCGGAAGATTTAATTTTGACAGTAAAATTGGCGACTTCATTCGCTTTGACCTAAATGTGTCAATGGGCAATACTTTGGACAAAAAGGGTGCTGGTACAGTTAGGCAGGCATTGGCCTACCAACCTAATATCCCCGTCTATGACGAGAATGGTGAGTACTATCGGCCTGATGAAAACTCCGAAAACCCTGTTGCTAAAACGACTGTCAGAAATGATTTTGAGAAATTCTCCATGCAAGGGTCAGTTGGTCTGGAGTTTAACCTGACACCTTATTTAACGTTTTCTACACGGCCGACTGTTCATTATATGTTTGAGCAACAGCATGGCTTTTATCCGAGTTATACATATCAAGGTGGACTACAAAACGGCGACCCAAAATTTAATGGCTTAGCCATGGAAAGTTACAATAAGCGTACCTTGTATGATTTTGAAAATCTGTTAACTTTTAATAAGGTCTTAGGTAAGCACCATGTGACTTCCTTGTTGGGTAGTACCTATGATGAGTCTCATTATTATGGTTTAAGCACCCAGGGTTCGAATGTGACCGACGATGATAGAGCTTCTAATATTGGCACTGCTTCAACACTTGAAAAAATTTCTGATAGTACAGGAAAGTCAGCGATGTTGTCCTATTTTTTCCGGAATGAATACCATTATGCCCACAAGTATTATTTAAATTTTTCCATTCGTCGTGACGGATCCAGCCGCTTTGGAAAAGACAAACGTTTTGGGTATTTCCCCGCAGTGGGGGTAGCCTGGACCATTTCTGAGGAAGGGTTTTATAAGAACCTGGGCTTGCCCGAAGTGATGGATTTTGCCAAGTTCCGCGTTTCCTATGGTCAGGTAGGAAATCAAGATATTGGTGATGGCTTGCAATATACAAATTTGGTTGGTACCTCGTATGGTGAAGAGCCTGCTTACTACCTCTCAACCTTGGGTAATGCTGAGTTACAATGGGAGAGTACCAAAGAGTTTGATGTAGGGACACAGTTGTCCTTTTTAGATGGTTTGTTCTATTTGAATGCCGGTTATTACAAGAAAAAAACAGATAACCTTTTATATCGGGCTGATGTAGCACCCAGTTTGCCAACATCGTACAATGGTCTTTATCAGAATATCGCCCATGTTGAAAATGAAGGGGTGGAGTTAGATCTATCGGCTAACATCATCAACCGTGCTGATCATACATTGCGCTTAGGCTTTAATATCAGTCAAAACCGTCAAACAGTCTTAAAGTTATCAACCGATGAAGAGCAAGATATTCAGGGCTATACAGTAATGGAGCCCGGGCATACGCTGGGAACCTTCTGGGGGCTGGTAAGCGATGGCCTGATTCAGACACAGGAAGAAGTAGATGAGCTGAATGAGAAAGCTTACATTATGTCGGGAGGTACGCAAAATTATTATCACGGACAGTATAAAGGTCCGGGGGATGTTAAGTATGAGGATATTAACAAGGATGGTGTAATTAATAATGATGATCGTACGTACTTGGGTAGTCCTGAACCTGACTTTTTTGGTGGTTTTGATACCTATTTCAGATGGAAGAACCTAAGCGTATCTGCTTACTTTTCTTATGCAGTAGGTGGAAAACGTTATTGGGCTTTTGAGGCTGATGCCTCAAAAACGTATGGTTTAAATAATAAGCCAAAAATGATTGTTGATGATTCCTGGAGCGAAGATAACAGAGATGCCCGTTACCCGCGCATGTTGGTAGGTCCGGAGTCAACTCCAAACGGTACATTCAGTGATTACTTTCTGCACGATGCCTCTTATTTACGTCTGGATAATCTGTTTTTCCAATACGATATTAAAAAAACAAGTGGCTTCCTGAAAAAAATGCAAGTGAGTGAAATAAAGCTGACGGCTAACATTAGTAATGTTTTCACCATAACCGATTATCCCGGGTTTGATCCCACTTTTGCAGGAACCAGAAGGGCATCAGGCATGGGCATTGATGGTACTGTTTACCCACCTTCAAGAAGCTATTCACTGGGATTAAAAGTTGTTTTTTAAATATTTAAATCATGAAGAATTTACTATATATAGTATTATTGGGGAGTTTGTTGTTGTTGTTTAGTTCATGCGATGATAAACTGGAGATTGAGCCCGCGAATAAATATTCGGAGAATACCGTGATTCGCGATAAAGCTTCAGCCGAGGCTTCTCTAAATGGTATCAGAGGTAAGTTTAACCGTGTCTTTTTAACCCAACCGTTGATTGGAATACACGATTGTGCGAGGGCTGGTTACATGTATGATCGTTATAGTACGCATATTCCTTTACTGGATAATACAGCCAGTCGTATGGATAGACGCTTGTGGTACTACCATTATGAAGTAATTGCCCATGCCAATGCTTTTCTGGAAGGAATTTCAGGCATTACTAACATAGATGAGGACGTTAAGCAGTCATTAATTGCAGAAGGCAAGTTTTTGAGAGGCTTTGCTTTTTGGCGGTTATTGAAGTATCAAGGTTTTTATTGGGATGTGAATAGCACGGAGGGTATCTTGATAAAGACAGCCACACCTGATTTGAAAGATGAAGATTGGCCCCGTAGTTCTGTTAAAGAATCATATGCATACATATTGAGCGATATGGAAGATGTTGATTTGATTCCGGAATTCAGACATGCCCGTTTTATGAACCGTACCACAGCCAAAATCATCAAAGCACAGGTGTTTCTGAACCGGGGCATTGAGGGAGATTATCAAAAAGCTTACGACATTGTAAATGAAGTGCTGCCTGACGGTGATGTGGCTTCTATGGCTCACCTGGTGGAAAAGGATTATTATGCGCAAATGTTTTTGGATTTGTGGGACAATCCGGAGGCACTGTATACATCATACACAGAAATAAGTGCGAGAAGACCTTTTTCAATGATTGACTATTATACTAAAATTGTTGTTTACTGTTTCCTGGCAGAAC
>Ga0193953_1001449_pt1 | contig 10957 bp, 11 predicted proteins | sample BB_4_MG_FD_140325 | JGI IMG/M metagenome (GOLD analysis project Ga0193953, IMG submission 140325) | Microbial mat bacterial communities from the Broadkill River, Lewes, Delaware, United States - BB_4_MG | ecosystem: Environmental > Aquatic > Freshwater > River > Microbial mats | place: USA... | reverse complement strand
AGCGAGCCATAATCATAAAGAGAGGTGCTCCAGGTGGGTGACCAACTTCCAGGCCATATGCCGTTGTGATAAATTCACCACAATCCCATAAACTGGCAGAAGGCTCCATGGTTAATGCATAGGTAATGGCAGCAATAGCAAAAGCTAACCAGCCCAGAATAATGTTATACCGACGATAATCTGTATTCGATAGTTTATTGTTTCCCGACATATTTTATTAAAAATTTATTGGAACGATGAGTTCTTTTATTGTTTTTTCTGATTTTAGAACAAACAAAGATGGCATATTTTCTATTGAAATTTCTCACATTCGTATAGTTAAGAAAATAGGATGCTTTGTTTGTAAAAATATTTAAGCTCTGAAAATAGTCATTTTTAGGCACCTAGATCCTTAAGCTTTGAAAAAAATATTTTTTTTATTTGCACAATGAAAAAAATGTTTACATTTGCAGTGCTCTAAGGAAAATGAGCGACGGAATTGTCCCGTGGTGTAATGGTAACACACCTGGTTTTGGTCCAGGCATTTAAGGTTCGAGTCCTTACGGGACAACCAATATTTAAGCTTCGATTTTTAATCGGAGCTTTTTTTATGTCCCATTTTCTCAATTCGATGCACAAAAAAAAGCGTCAATTAAAATGACGCCTTTTTAAATTTTTTTTTCTTCGAATCAGATCATTTCTAAAGCTTCCCTAGCGACCCATTCAGGAGAAATATCAACCATGCATTTTTGATACACATCTTGCGAACATTTGCCTGATCCATCTTTGGTACAGGGGCGACATTTAAGATCAACTTCTAAGGTTTTAATTTGATCACCACTAGTAAACCCAAAGGCTGTTGGTCCCATCAATGATAGGGCTTTGATGCCAAATTTATCTGCAGCATGAAGAAAACCCGTGTCTCCGGAGATCACCAGTTGGGATTTTTGGACCAAATAGCACGATTCCAAAAGATTAGTCTTACCCATAAGGTTTAGTACCCGGTCGGGTGCTGTATCTTGAATTTCTTTGCAAAATAAATCATCCGGCCCGGCCAAAATCATAAACTTGTAATCGGGTAGATTTAAGATGAGTTTCTGCCAATGTCCAACTGGCCAGCGTTTCATAGGCCAAGCTGCAGAAGGGACAAGTGTAATTAGTTTTCGATCATCCTGATCCATAAAATTCAGAATACTGGAGTTGATTTTTTCTTTAAGATCCTCAGGAAAATACCAATCTGTTTTGTTGATGGAAAAGTCAGTAATCCCCCATTTTTGTAGAGGTTTTCTAAAAGATAGCATGCCTCTGAATGGCATAGGAAATTTATCGATTCGAAATTTGAACAGAAGAATGCGTTTGATTCTGTCTTTGCTACGAAGCGTATAGTCAGGCCCGATGCCGAACCACCTCTTCCAACGAGGTACAAGTACAGTTTTTAGGACGATAGAGCGAATGTTGCTATGGGCATCGTATATGTAATCGAAATTTTCCTTTTTTAATTCCTTAGCTTGCTTCCACAGGCCTTTAAAACCTGCTTTTCTGTCGAAACCCCAAATCTTATCGATGCGATTGTCCATCGCTAAAAACGAAGACATATCTTTTCGGGCAATCCAGTGAATTTCAGCATCAGGATAGTGGTTTTTAATACCATCAACAACAGTCATACATTGAATGATGTCGCCAATAGAAGAGAAGCGAATAATGAGGAATTTTTTAGGCATTGATTCTTTTTTTAATCTTGAAAGACAAAATTAGAAAGTTTTTTTTCAAAAGCTTTATTATTCTTAAGTGAATGGATTTGGAAAGCAAAATTCGAGATTCATCAAAATCAGATTTTTACTTTTATGCTGCATCATTAAAAGTAAGGGAGAGCCGAAGTATCCTATATTCAGTGGGACTCTTCGCTTTTAAGCTAATCTGTTATGGATTGAATGGATCGATTGGGGCTAAATCTCTATTTCGTCGTCAAAATGTTCTTTGGAAACCGGAGGAGTCTTAGTAAATTATATATCAGAGCTTAGGGGAGATGTTGAGGGGTTGAAACAAATTGATTTTTGAATAGATAGACATTTGGGGAGAACCCTTCTTTGGTATCTTTAAGTTAGGTTTTTTAATTGATAAAAACATTAAATCCTACTGATATGAAAGAGAGAGGGAAAGCGATAGTGGTTGGTTGGGATTTTTCTGAATATTCTAAACTTGCTTTAGATCATGCCTTATTTTATGCCTATCAAACGACTATGAAAGTTTGTTTGGTACATATTGTGAGGTGGCAATCTGATCTTGCAAAGATGGAAATCGAATTGCAGAAAGAAGTTGATCAAATATATCAAAAGACAGGTAAACGAGTTGATATGATGCTTCGAGTTGGAAGTGTTTCATCCGGTTTAAAAGCAGCCGCAAGAGAGATATCAGCGGCGGTTGTATTTATTGGGACTCAGGGAGTGAAAGGCATTCAGAATTATGTCGGTAGCCATGTTTTGAAAACTATAGCGAATTCGGTTATTCCGTTTGTTGTAGTGCAGGCACCTTTAGAAAAGCATCACAAGTTCACCCTGGTTTGCCCAATCGATTCGCGTAAAGAATGCAAAGAGGTTTTGTATTGGGTGACTTATTTGGCCAGAATATTTGGAGCTAATATTTCTTTGGTTTATCCGGAATATGCAACCCCAACAAAAAAAATAAAAACAAGGGCCAATATTAATTTTTCTAAAAATTATTTGAGGGATTACAGGATGATTTATGAGGAAGTGAAATTGGATTCGAAAGGATTTAATAAAGCAATTATTAAATACGCCAAAGACAAACATGCAGATCTGATTTTAACCATCACAAATCGACGACAGAAGGTCCAGAACTTCTTTTTTACAGATAAAATTCAGTACTTACTGGCCAATAAAGAGAAAATTCCTGTACTGTGTGTCAGTCCTCGTAAAGACGTGTGGTTGTATGGGGGATATAAATAAGATCGACTCTTAATTAGCATTGGATTATGATTATAGAATCATAATCCTTTTTCTTTTGCAATAAGGCTGTATGTTTTAATTATGAGAGTATTTGTGGCTGTTATTTAATGCATGAGATTAATTTTATCTTTTGAAATTCATTTTTGTTTTGTTAGATTTATGCTGGTCAACTTCTATGCATAAGTGTGGATTGTGTATAATTGTTTTGCCTAATAATAGGCAGTTTCAAGTCAATTTGTCATATGAAACGTGTGTGTAGATTAGAGTTTCTTCAAGTTAAATTATCAAAACAAAAAAAATGATAGAAGACGGAAAAACAATATTCGTACCATGGGATTTTAAGGGAGTATCTGAGTATGCTTTGGATCATGCTTTGTTTTATTCGTCGCAAAGTAAGCTCGATATTTGTTTGATTTATGTTGTTAAAAAGAAATCTCTAGTTAAAGAGACTAAAAGTAAATTAGACGCTATTGCTGCCGATGTTTTGGAAAAAAAAGGGAAACAGGTTCGTACTATTGTTGAAGTCGGAAGTTTTCATTCAGGCTTAAAGAAAGCCGCTGATAAAAATCAAGCCGCAATGATTTTTGTTGGGATTGACGGGTTTAAAGGCATTAAGAAATATATTGGGACCAATATATTAAATGTTCTTTCCGGAGCGGTTATCCCATCTGTTGTGGTTCAAAAACCCAAGTATCCCAGAAGTACATTTTCTCTGGTTTGTCCTATAGATCAAAGAAAGGAAAGTAAACTTTTATTGAGGTGGATTTCATTCTTATCCAGATATATGCACCTTAAGGTTTATTTGGCATACCCCGAATTTGAGGAATCCGGACAGAATAAGAAGATATTTAGCAATGTTGCCTTTGCAAAGAATTTCTTAAATAATGAGAAAATCGATTTTGATACGGAATGTTTCAGTATCTATGATTTTAATAACTCAATTGTTAATTTTTCCCGAAAATTTGGCGTTGATTTGATTCTGAATTTAACAAAAAAAGAAGGGGATTACAGGAGTTTCTTTACAACTCCTAAAAGTCATTATTTGATTGCGAATAGCGAAAAAATACCTGTTATGTGCATAACACCGACACCGGGTTTGTGGAAGTATATGCCTTTTAAATAAACTTTTAATGTAAGTTGATTAAATCCCATTCTTTTGAGTTGGGATTTTTTTTGTCTAAAGCCAAACTGTTTTTATTTGAATTCAGATTTAAGCCTTCGCAAAAAGACTTGATTTTTGAAGAATGCCATTATCTTTGAGATAGATTAGAAACAGCACGAAAATTTAAAATAATTACAGATGAAGCTTGTATTTGCAACAAACAATCAACACAAACTTACTGAGATTCAAAATATGCTTGGAGATGAATTTCAAGTTTTAAGTTTATCGGACATCAATTGTCAGGATGAAATTCCTGAGGATCATGAAACGCTTGAAGAGAATGCCAGCCAGAAGGCTCATTACATTTATGAGAAATTTGGATTAAATTGTTTTGCAGATGATACAGGTTTGGAAGTTGGTGCGTTGAATAATGAACCAGGGGTTTATTCTGCACGTTATGCCGGCAGTTCACGCTCTTCAAAAGATAATATGAGAAAGGTCTTGGATAAACTTGAAGGTATTGATGAACGAGCAGCTCGATTTAGAACGGTGATTTCTTTGATAATTGATGGAGAGGAAAAGCAATTTGAAGGTATTGTAAATGGTCAGATTTTACTCGAAGAAAAAGGGACAGATGGCTTTGGTTACGATCCAATATTTCAACCGAACTCATTTGATGTTTCTTTTGCCGAAATGTCTCTTTCTGATAAAAATAAGATAAGCCACAGAGGTAACGCAGTACGTAAATTAGTTGAATATTTGCTTAAGCAATATTAAAAAGGACCTACAGAACCCATTTGATATCGAGATGTTTTTGAGTGGGTTTTAGATGTTGATTGAATATTGTTTACATGATATTATTTAAAGTTTTAGTTTTAATTAGAACTGTGTGTTATTTATAGTTTTCGAAAATATTGAATCTCTTTTTCAACAATGCTTCATAAAACTAGAGCCATTATATTAGCCTGTGTAAAATACGGTGATACGAGCCTTATTGTACATGCTTATACCGAAAAATTCGGGAGGCAAAGCTATATGATAAAGGGAGGTAGATCGAAGAAATCAAGAACGAAACTCAATCTCTTTCAACCCCTCTTTTTGTTGGATATGAATGTGTCTCACCGGGATGGCAAGAATTTGCAAATGATCAAGGAGGCACAGTTTTCAGAAACAACGCTTCATTTAAACTTTGATGCACACAAGAATCCTTTGGTATTATTCCTGGCAGAAGTTTTATCTAAAGTTCTCAAAGAAGAGGAGTGCGATACTCAGTTGTTTGATTTTTTAGCACATCACATTACTTATTTGCTTCAGGTTGATGAAATCCCCAGAGCATATCATCTCAATTTCTTATTAAACCTGACCCGTTTTTTAGGTTTTTATCCACACGACAATTGGTCAGAACTGAACCCGTTTTTCGATTTGGATAATGCGGTGTTTGTTTCTCTTGAAAATAGGCATGCCCATTGTTTGGATCGGAATGTGAGCTATTCTTTTCACCAGCTTTTGCAAACGCAGCTTAGTTTGCTTGATCAGATTGATTTATCTTCAGAAGAACTGAAATTGTTGTTGAGGGGAATTTTAAATATTTATGCCTTGCATAGTCCTGGTTTTACCAAGTTAAAATCACTCTCCGTATTTGAAGATCTAAATGATTTCTAGTTAGACCTGTAGCTAAAATAAAAAAAGCTTCAAATCCCTGCTGTGCGGTTTTGAAGCTTTTGTGTATTTGTATAATTCTTTTTAAAATAGGCCGTGAATTTGAGCCTCAACCTGATCCATGATGGCGTTCAGATCGTTCGGATTTTTTAGAAAATCGATATTATCAGCATCAACAATGAGTAACTTCCCGCTGTTATATTCTTTAATCCAGTTCTCGTATCGGTTATTCAGGTTTTTAAGGTAATCCAGGCGAATAGTTTCTTCGTATTCCCGGCCTCTTTTTTGAATTTGATCAACAAGAGTTGGAACTGAAGAACGCAGGTAGATTAACAAGTCAGGAGCCTGAATCATTGAGCCCATTAGTTTGAAAAGCTTAGCGTAGTTTTCAAAATCGCGTTCGCTCATTAAGCCCATATCAAATAAGTTGGGTGCAAAAATCTGAGCATCTTCATAAATGGTTCTATCCTGAATGATATTGCGCCCTGATTTTCGAATATCCATGATTTGTGTAAAACGACTCTTCAGGAAATAGATTTGAAGATTGAACGACCAACGTTGCATGTCGTCGTAAAAATCGTTCAAATATGGATTTTCGTCAACATCTTCGAAGTGGGCTTCCCAACCGTATTGTTTGGCAAGAAGTTCTGTAAGTGTGGTTTTTCCTGAGCCTATATTTCCAGCAATTGCGATATGCATAGCGATATTTTTTTCTGAGTGTGATTCCGATAAGTATCGGATAAAATTTGCAGTTTGAGATGCAAAAGAATGTTTAAACTAAATTATCGGCGAAAAGCCCGTGAAGATTGGCATCAATCTTAGTGATAACTTCATTTAAATCTTTCGGATTTCCAAGAAAATCAATATTATCAACATCGATAATTAACAATTTGCCTTTGTCATAGCTCGAAATCCAAGCCTCATAGCGTTCGTTAAGACGTTTTAAATAATCTAATCGAATGGTTTCTTCATAATCCCTTCCTCTGTCTTGAATATGCTCAACCAAGGTCGGAATTGAAGCTCGAAGATAGATGAGTAAATCAGGTGCCTGAATCAAACCACTCATCACCTCAAAAAGTGCTTTGTAGTTGTGAAAGTCTCTTTCAGGCATCAAGTTCATCGCATGTAGGTTTGGCGCAAAAATATGAGCATCTTCGTAGATGGTTCTATCTTGAATAATTTTTTTTCCCGATTGGCGTAGGGCTAAAACCTGATTGAAACGTGAGTTTAAAAAATGAATTTGCAGTGCAAAGGACCAACGCTGCATATCCTCGTAAAAATCATTTAAATATGGGTTTTCATCAACATCCTCAAAGTGAGCTTCCCATCCATAGTGTTTCGAAAGCAAACCGGCTAAAGTCGTTTTGCCAGCCCCAATATTTCCTGCAACAGCAATATGCATTGTTATGTTTAGTTTTATTTTTGAAAAAATCAACTAAAATTAAGAATAATTTTCAGGAATACAACTTCTCGTATAGGGATTAAAATCAGAGCGGTTTTGTATCAGGGTGTTAGCTTTTTTATTGAGATTTGATCTCCGGAAAGAATGTAGATTTTATTGTCATGAATTTGGCTTTGACTGTGTTTTGTATCCTTCAATTCAAAAAGATTTGAATCGGATGTTGCCAATGGATTGTATAAAAACCAAACGCCATTTTTTAAATAAACGAGTTTTTGCTCGTTGAAGCAAAACGTTTCGATTTCGGGTAGTGGAATTTGTTGAATGAACTGGCCAAATTTATTTAAGACCAGAATTCCTTCTGAAGGGATAAGAAAATACAGCTGCTCATTATATTCAAGCATTTTTGAAGGGGTACGCATTTTTAAATAAGAGGATAACAGGCTGCTTTTGTTTAGAATTTCGGCTTGATTTGAGATTTTAAATGCTTGACCATCCTCATTGTTATAAATCCAAAACCCATTGGATGAGGCATTGCAGCATAGCTGACTCTCATTGTCAAAATAGTTGTATAAATCGATAGGATCTCCAATAGGAGTCAAAGTCTGATCGAGGTATAAAATTTGATTGAACTCTTTGTAAAATACGAGTAATCGAAGTGGGTTTGATACATCAACAGATGTAATTTCCCCTTGTAAGGCATCAGAGTAATTGCCTAAAAGTTCCTTTTCAGGGGAGTATTTTCTGAGTTCATTACCATCAATTGTATAAATGTTGCCTAGATGATCGATTTCAAGAGCCTGATGATTTTTCTGGGCACTAATTTCGAATGAACTTATAAGGCAGAGAATGGTAATTAGCAACTTCATATTTTTTGATTTAGATCTGATTCATGCGTAAAATTTCATCAATCAAATCTCTATTATTAGCCAAACGAGGCACTTTGTTTTGTCCGCCTAATTTACCTTTATTCTTTAACCAATCATAAAATAAACCATGACGAGCAATTGTGATAACAGGTTTGTCGAGAGTGATATTCTTATATCGCTTTGCTTCATAGTCCGAGTTTTGAGTCATTAGGGCATTGTCAAACAGGTAATTAAACTCGTCAATACTTTTAGGAGCTTTTTCGAATTCTATCAACCATTGATGTGCTCCTTTTCTGTTGTCAGCCATGAAAATTGGAGCCCCGGTATAATCTTTCAGAATGGCATTGGTTTTTTGACAAGCTATTTGCATGGCCTTTTCGGCATTATCGATGATGATTTCTTCACCAAAAGCATTTATAAAAAGCTTAGTTCGGCCTGATATCTTGAACTTATATGGACTAAGTGAGGTGAATTGAACTGTATCACCTATTTGATATCGCCATAAACCTCCATTGGTTGAAATGATAATGGCATAATTGGTATTCAATTCAACATCTTCAAGGCTTAAAACTTTCGGGTTTTCATCATTGACATTCTCAAGAGGAATAAATTCGTAATAGATCCCATAATCTAACATGAGTAACATGGATTCGTCATTCAAATCGTCCTGAATACCAAAAAAGCCTTCGGATGCATTATAGGTTTCCATATAATTCATCTTCTCAGGAGCAAGAAGTGAATTAAATTGATCGCGATATGGATCGAAACAAACACCGCCATGCACGAATAATTCCAGATTTGGCCATATATCGTGTATACTTTGTTTGCCGCTAGCCTTTAAAATGTGTTTAAGTAAAACCAAATACCAGGAGGGAACACCTGAAAGACTGGTGACATTTTCGTTGAGGGTTGCCTCAGTCATTTTATGAAGCTTTTCTTCACATTCTTACAAAAGAACGATAGAGGTATCCGGTGTGCGGATAAAATGAGCCCAGAAAGGTAAGTTTTGAATTAAGATTGCAGATAAATCACCAAAATACGATTCATTACTGAGGTTGTTTATTTGATGCGATCCTCCCAATGTGAGGCCTTTCCCTTTAAGTATACCCGTTTCAGGGAAAAGGGATGTGTAAAGCGCCAATATATCTTTTCCCCCTCTAAAGTGGCAGTCTTCCAAGGCTTCTTTGCTGACCGGAATAAATTTACTTTTAGAATTTGTTGTCCCCGATGATTTGGCAAACCATTTTATTTCGCTGGGCCACAAAATATTCTGCTCTCCCTGACGCAATCTGTCCACATAAGGTTCAATGTCTTCGTAAGTTTGAATGGGTAAACGCTGCTTAAACTGATTAAGAGCATTAATCGATTGGAAGTCGTATTTTTTTCCCCATTCAGTATTTTTGGCCGTATCCAGAAGTTTGGTCAGAACTTCGTGTTGGGTTTCAATAGGGTATTTTTTCGCAAAATCAATTTCCGAAAGACGTTTGGTATTAAACCAGGAAACAATGGAATTAATTAGAGGCATATATAAACTTATCGTTAGCGAATAACTGGTAAATTATAAGTTTAAATATAGGGAATTTATTTTGTTAAAAGTTTGATTTATCATATCAAAATAGGTGATATATTTGTTCAATACGTTTTGTTTTTTATTTCATTACAGATTTTTTCTGAAATAAAAATCTTGAATACTAAAGCCATACTATCTATTGTAGATTAATCCTTATCTTTGCCAAGATAAATTAGAAACAAAGAAAATTATATATAATGGAATCAACTAGACAGAGTAAGATATCAAGATTGTTACAAAAAGATTTAAGCGAAATTTTCCAGATGGAATCTCGTAATCTTTTTCAGGGGAAGATGATTTCTGTTACACGTGTAAGAATCAGTCCTGATTTGGGATTGGCAAAGGTTTATTTGAGTATTTTCCCTTCAGATCAGGCCGAGTCTGTTTTGAAAGAAGTGAAGATACAAACGAAAAATTTGCGCCGTTTGTTGGGGAATCGTGTGGGGAAACAATTAAGAGTTGTTCCGGCATTAAGTTTTTATGTTGACGATTCATTGGATTATATCGCAAATATTGATTCTCTTTTAGAGAACTAATAAGTTATTCCGACTAAATTATTAGACGATTCTATTTTAAGTCAAGTATTTGAATTTACCTTTCTACATAGCCAAACGTTATCTTGTTTCAAAAAAGAAGCAGAATGTGATCAATATCATCTCTATGATATCGGTTATTGGTGTGAGTTTGGGTACAATGGCTTTGATAATTGTCCTCTCAGCTTTTAATGGGCTGAATGTTTTAGTTAGTGATCTTTTTGGAAGTTTCGATCCCGATCTTAAAATTTTACCTGCAACAGGCAAAACATTTATTCCTGATTCCTCTAAGTTTTCTCAAATCAAAGAAATGGACAAGGTTCTGTTTTATGCAGAAGCTCTGGAAGATAATGCTCTTTTGAAATATGCTAATCGCCAGCGTCCTGCTATTGTGAAGGGGGTGAGTGAGGACTTTGCTCTGATGACAGGAATTGATACCATGCTGATTGATGGTGAGTTTATTTTGGAGCAGAGCAATCGTCAATACGCCGTGTTGGGATATGGTGTGGCTGCGAACTTGGGTGTCGGATTGAACTTTATCGATCCCATCAAATTTTATGTCCCACGCCGGGATGCAAAGATTGGCCATAATCCGATGGATGCTTTCACTGTTGATTTTTTGTTTCCTAAAGGTGTTTTTACCATTCAGGAAGAATTCGATTCTCAGTATGTACTGGTTCCTATGTCTTTTGCACGCCGATTGTTTGGTAGGAAAAAAGAGGTATCTGCCATTGAAATAAAGCTTAAGGATATTGATCAGTCTGATGAGGTTCAGGCATCAATTCAAAATCTTTTGGGAGAGAATTTTGTGGTGAAAAATCGTTTTCAACAGCATGATGTCCTCTTTAAAATGATGCAATCGGAGAAGACAGCTATCTTT
>Ga0193953_1001447_pt1 | contig 10966 bp, 8 predicted proteins | sample BB_4_MG_FD_140325 | JGI IMG/M metagenome (GOLD analysis project Ga0193953, IMG submission 140325) | Microbial mat bacterial communities from the Broadkill River, Lewes, Delaware, United States - BB_4_MG | ecosystem: Environmental > Aquatic > Freshwater > River > Microbial mats | place: USA... | reverse complement strand
TCCAGGAGCCGCGTGTTATGTTCTCCGATGATCTTGGCACCGATTGTGGTGTGTTGTTCCATGATGGCCCGTTCCTGGGCATCCAGTTTCCCCGGTTTGCTGAGAATTCTGTCCGGAATGCCGATTTTACCGATATCGTGCATGGGTGACGCATTGAGAATCAACTCCACCTCCTGGTCGCTCATACCGATTGCCGCTGCCATGACCTTGCAGTAATAACTCATACGAATGACATGCATGCCCGTTTCGTTATCTTTGTATTCTGCGGCAAGGCCTAATCTGCGAATAATTTCAAGCCTGCTTTGGTTCAGTGCTTTTGTCCGTTCAACGACCAGATATTCCAATGCTTTGTTTTGATCGTACAGGTTTAAATGCGTTTTCACCCTTGCCCTGACAACCGGAGGGCTGACGGGTTTGATAATATAATCAACCGCGCCCAGTTCAAATCCCCGGGCTTCATCGGTCACTTCATCCATTGCCGTGATAAATATGACAGGGATATTTTTGGTGTGAAGATTTCGTTTGAGTCGTGTACAGACCGCATAGCCGTCCATGTCTGGCATCATGATGTCCAAAAGAATAATGTCAGGTATAAAGCGCGATGCGATTTCCAGTGCTTTGGCACCGTTGGTTGCCGCTTTTAAGTTGTACTCGGCCAGGATGTTGGTCAGGACGGTAATGTTGTCCGGCACATCATCCACGATGAGAATCGTAGGTTTGTCAGCATCCTTTGCCATGCTTTGTTTCCCAATTAAGCTGTAAGCAGATATTTTATTCTATTTTAACTGGACCAATTTCACAATTGAAAATTCATGATGTATTATTTCTATCATAGAATTAGTGTGTTATTGGACTGTGTCGTGGCTCTGCTTTAATTAAGATATCAAGGTCGATAAAATAGTGCCGGCATCCTTTTTGTGTGAAAAAGTCTGTGTGACTTATACAGAACTTTCAACTTTCATTAATAGCTGAGCTTGACAACTGATATATCAGGACAGCCCATGGCAGTTTGGGAAATGAAACGGTACGCCGTTCAGGCTCTTATACAATGGTGATGGATTTTTATGTGTTTTGCGATGCCACAAGGCGTGTCGGGGCGAAAAGAAGGAAAAGGGATGCTCTAAAAAGTACCTATGTGTACAGCTTAAACGAATTACGCTCCCTTTTTCGCTTAAACATGGCATTGCCATAGTTGAAAGGAACATATTGTAAAACATAAACGTTTTTTCTCAGTGTTGTACTGTGAAAATGGTTACCGAATATTTATCTGTGAAAAATTTTATGTGATTATATTGATTCATTATTTTAGTCTCTTGAGAAAAAAATTAAAATGACTTAAACTTGTTTCCAATTAGAAAGTTCACGAAAAATTATTCGAATTGATGATTCTAACGTCTTTATCTATGAGAGACAAATGAGCAGGGAACCAAATGACCGAGGGGTTTAGTCATACCATTCTGATCGTCGATGATGAGGAAAAAATCGGCAAAGCCCTTGAACGTCTGATTAAAAAGACCGGGGCGCGCTCTTTTTATGCCGCATCAGGAGATCAAGCGCTTGATTTTATAAAAAATTCAAAAGATCAGCTCTCGATGATACTTTCGGATCAGCGGATGCCCGGAATGGAAGGCACCCAGTTTCTGGAGAAGGCAAGGACCATCACCCCGGACACGGTTCGATTTTTGATCACCGGGTATGCAGATATCAATGCGATTTCAGATGCGGTGAATCGAGGGGCTGTACACCGGTTTATTACAAAACCCTGGGACCATGACGATTTATTGGAGATGATCAAGTCTGGGTTGCAATATTACGAATTGGTAGTTGAAAATCGTAAGTTGTTCGCCCTGGCTAAAAAACAAAATAGCCGCCTGTATAGTTTAAGTCAGGAGCTCAAGAAAAAGGCAGATGACCATAAACGGGTTATTGTTAAAAAAGAAAAAAAGATCCTTCAATTAAAAAAACGACTGGAAAAAGGGCTCCATGAGGCGGATTATTTCGAGCAGATAGAAAAATTGCTTGAGGATAACCGGATGTTTGAAAAAGACCGGCTTGTGCAGTGCTACCAGGCCGTAATGAACGATTTTTTTCTAAAGTTTAAAGATCTTGCCGCACGCAATGGTTTTTTTATGCCCAAAGAGAACGAACAAAACAACGACGCGTAAATTATTGCCGGTAGGGGAATTAAAACAGAGTCGAGTTTTTTTTGCGTTTCCATAGCAAAGGGGCTGTACCATCGAAACCAAGCAACAGGAAAATAAAATTCTGATAATTGATCCCCGGGGGATACTTGAAACAAAGATCGGGCTTTTATCGGAAAAAGGATTTCAGGTGGATTGGTTTACATCGCCTGCCGATGGCCTCCAGCATCTATCCCAGGCCACTGCTGCGCCGTATTTTCTCATTATTGAGGGGTATGTTGAAACCGGAGCAGAAGAGAACACTATCCTGGCAAAGGCCAAAGAGATCGCTCCGGAAGCCCAGCGGCTTCTGGTGGCCGAACCCTCGGCGCTGCCTTCATTTGTTAATGCCATCAATTCAACCGGTATCCATGCCTGTCTGCCCCTGCCGTTTACCGATGACGATTTGCTGGTTCAAATCAGACTTCGGCACGATGAGTATGAGGCGGGCAGAAAAATAAAAAATCTGCAGAAAACCATCAAGCGTCAGAATAAGCAGTTGTTCCAGATCGCCGGCAATTTGCGAAAAAAAGAGACTCTGTATGCAGACCAGATTCAACAAAAAGAGAAGGAAATCAGGGTTCTGGAGTCTAGGCTTAAGAGTCTTTTCGGGGACAATGAAATAGAACACGCACCTTCGCTTAAATCCCTTTTGGAAAAAGAAAATGTCAGATTTAATTCATTGGGCTTTAAACAGGCATTTGATGATTTTAAAGCGCGTGTCAGTGATATTTTTTTAACCATGCTCTCAAAAAAAGAGCTTTCCGATGCGTTTACGCTTTCAGAAGGCGATTTTACTGACGCATTGACATCCCACTTAGATCAATTGGATGAATCCGGTGACCTTACTGAATATAAATCCCTTGCCGGCAGACTGACTCCGGCGATTTTGAATGTAATGATCTGGCGGGCCAATCATAAGCCAGAGCTTGCTTCGGACGAACAACAACAGGATATCTTGAAGTATTTTACCATTGAGTTGTCAGATAATAATCTCATGGCTTATATCCGGTTGGGAAAAGATGCGCCGGAAGCTATGACGGTTTTCATGATAGAGCAGCTTTTGCATAAAAATGGAATTATTTTCGGCATCGTAGATGAATCGGTCATCGAAGCGTGGCTTTATGGCACTGCCCGACAAGGAGAACCACTGCTTATCGCCGAGGGAAAACCGCCTGTGCTGCCCACCGATGGAGAAATTCAATATTATTTCCCAATTAATTTCAAGCGTCCGGGCAGAATAAATCCGGACGGCAGTATGGATTACAGGGACAGGGGAGAAATTCCCCATGTGGGAGAGGGCATGAAACTGGCTTCCAAAACCTTTCCCGAGCCCGGAGAGCCCGGCCTGGATGTCAAAGGTAAGGAGATATCTGTATCGGAACCTGTTGATCCAACCTTTTCGGCAGGCCAGGGAACCCGGTTTAACGAAGAAAAAAGTGAGATTTTTTCAAGCGTAAACGGCGAACCCCATTTGGATGTTATGGGGGTGGTCTCGGTCAACAAGGAGTTCAAGGTCAAAGGCGATGTGGGGTATGAAACCGGCAATATTGAATTTGATGGCAATGTTGTTGTGCCGGGCGAGGTTAAAGAGGGCTTTTCGGTCAAGTGCGTTTCGCTCACAGCCAGGGAAATTTGCGGTGCCCAGGTTGATTTGTCTGGGGATCTGAATGTTTCAATGGGCATCATGGATACAAAGCTGATTAATGTTAAGGGGAACATCCAGGCTTAATATATTCGCAACTCCACTATTAATTCCTTCGGGGATTTGACGGTGCAAAAAGAGATCGTTGATTCCACCATTTATCTGAGCGGGGCCTGCAACAATGAAAGGGGAAGCATCCTGAATTCGACCGTCTCGGCAAAGCTTGGGATTAAGGCCGGAGCCGTGGGCAATGAATCTTCCGGGCCATCGGTTTTGACCGTAGGGGTGGATGAACATTTAAACCGTTTGGGAGATAAAATAAAATCCACGCTTTCTGTGAACAGGGACAATATTCAAGAGCTTGCATCTGAGATCAGTCAGATGAAAGAGGTGGACAAGTGGCTGCACGGCACCATCACTGGAAATGCGCATATCCAGGACCGTGCACAAATAACGCTTCGGGAGCTTGAAGATAAGCGGGCCGCCATAGATGGGACAAAAGATCCCGCTGCACTGAAAAGCGTTTCAGATGCCATTCGGAAAATGGAAAAAAAGGCCAAAGAAGCAGGGGAAAAAATTAACGAATGGTTTGAACGCCAGGACCAGATTCATCATGATATTTCAAAAAAAGAGCTTGAAATTGAGAGATTGGAAAAAGCAAATACCCGGCTTGTTAAAGAATTGGAAAATCTGGAACAAATTTCAAATAAGTCCAAGCCTATACCCGTTCTGGAAGTTTCAAAGCGTCTTCAATCCAAGACTAAGATTAAAGCCGCCCATTCATATAAAATTGTGGACAAGTCCTGGTCTCGATGCACCATAAGGGAGAAGAGTAAGGATGAGGGCGGTGTCGTTTATTATGTCATGGAAATAGACTAAAAATAATCTTTTGGCCCAACTTCTTCGTTGAATTAAAAGTTAAATCCTCGAAATACTATAGTATTCCTCGGGTTAAAATTTTAATTCGCCTTGAATTTGAACCAGAATTTTTATTTTGAGATAACTTCAACCGGCAAGGGTGCCACGTCCCGGATGTCAAAATGCCGGTCTTGGATCTTTTTTTCCAGTGCGGCTATGCGTGCTTCGCCTTCGGGATGCGAGGCAAAGTATGCGTTCAATCGCCCCGAATCGTGTTCGGCTCCCATGGCTTTGAAAAATTCTGTGGCACCGCCGGCATGGCCGTAGTGGCAGACCAGGGTCTCCAGGGCCTGGTCGTCGGCCATGGCTTCCCGCTGCCGGGAATACCGGGCCTGGGTCAGATGAACACCCGGTGCCGCCAGTTGGGTAATATTTGAACCCGAACCCGTCAAAAGGGCGGACAGCGCGGTCAGTACAATGCCGCGCCCCATGCCCCGAAGATGATCCCGCTGTTTATAATGCCCCAGTTCATGGGCCATCACAAAGGCAAGGCCGTTTTGGGACCGGAGCATGTCAAAAAGGCCTGAAAAGACCACAATGGTCCCGCCGGGGAGCGCCACGGCATTGGCGGTCTCCGAGGGGGCAATTAATACCTTTACCGGATAATCGACATCACAGCATTCGCGCAGATCATCTGTCAGCTGCTGGAGCATGGCTTGGCCGGGTTGATTTTCCTCGGTTATGAATTTTGAGGGGACCTGAAACCCCGAAAAGATCGCGGCCTCCATTTCCGGCGAAATGCGGGTAACGGCCCAGTCCACACAGAGCCCAAGTACACCATAGGCAATAAGAAAAAAGACAACCACACCGGACAGCAGCACCAGCGCCTCTTTGATCGGGCTGTCGGTGGAAATATTATCGTTTATGTTGGGCAGTACCGGTTTGTAATCCATCACTTTTGTTCAAAATAGACCGCTGTACCAAAGGCCAGAACTTCCACAGACCCCACCTGTTTTCTTCTACCTTTATATATAGATGAGGTTTCAATACGCAGATTAATGATTTCGTCGGCATCTTCGCAGGATTCATTCAGCCGCAGCAAGGCTTCCCGCCTGGCTCGGTCCACCAGGGTTTCGTACACCCGGACCTCTCCGCCGAAAATATTGCGCAGGCCCGCCACTATGCGTTTGAAATAATCCACGGAGATGACCACATTGCCGCTGACCAGTTCACTTTTAAGGATGGTTCGCTTTGGATCACTGACCCGTTTGTATGAACCTGCCGGTCGGGTCATCCAGAATTGTTCCCGTTCTTTTATGGAACGGTAATGCCTTGATTCGGCCATGCGGCCGAAAAAATAGCCCATCATAATCAAAACGATAAAAATTATCAGTTGTTCCATGGCTTACTCCACTGTAACGGCTGTGCCGTAGACATAAAGCTCTGCCGCACCGGCCGCAACCGAAGAGGTTGAAAACCTGATGTTGACCACGGCGTTGGCCCCCATCTGCTCTGCCTGGGAAAGCATCCGCTCAATGGCCTGGTCACGGGATTCCTGTAAAAGCTCGGTGTAGCCTTTTAGTTCTCCGCCAAAAATGTTTTTAAATGATGCCATCAGATCCCGGCCCACATGTTTGGCCCGCACTGTACTGCCTGATACCACGCCATGGAATGCCGTTGTTTTTTTGCCTGGAATTTCTTCGGTGTTTGTCATTAACATTTTTCGTCTCCTGGATTTTAAAATTTTTGAATTTTTAAGAAATTGGGATGGATTGCATTATTTTGAACGGCTGCCTGTCCAAAGTCAAGCAAAATGGACAGCACTCGCCACTATCCAGAAACTGCCGCATCCGCCAGATGCTTACGGACCATCACTCCCATTTTAAATTCCTGCGGGGTAAACAGATTCCTGGAAGGGGTCTGCGCCTTTGACATCAAAAAAAAATCAATGATTTTGATAATAAAGAAGCTGGTATCGATGGCAGCCATACCGGCCAACGTGCTTGAGTTAAATCATTTTTTCCTTTTTTCAACTCTGTTTTTTCAGTGACTTATATGATATGTTTTTTTGCTTTATCAAGATGGTGATGATAAGAAGGTACGGCAAAAAGAATAAGGCTACTGCTTAAGGAGAATTACCCCATATGGCACGTTTAAGTGATTTTGAACTGTCCGTTAAAAAGGTTAGCGACAGTCCATTAATATATAAAGCACGGATTCCCATGGCGTGCACTTTTTTCCAGGATGTCCGGCGCTACCAGAGTATTACCCCCCAGATGGAGATCCGGATCATTCCGGTAAACGGGATGATCGAGCTTGATTCGGATATGGAGCCCGTATCCTTTAACCGGCTCAGCGGATCCGAGCGCAAAGCCCTGGTGGATTATCTGATGGTCCGCGTTGCCAGGGGGGACAACATCGGGTATGCCTGGGCCTTTTTTAGGCCGGCAGATAAAAAGAGAACCCTTGTGGCTTACGGGGGCAACGTGGTGCATGATGACACCTACGTGGGCAAAGAGCGTGTAACTGAATTGCTTTCGGTGCTCAAGAAGCAAAAAGGCATCAGCAAAATGAGACGGCGTTCGTTTCCCTGGATTCTGGCGCTTTTGTGCATCTCTCTGGCCGTTTTTGCCGGGTTCAAGTATGGAAATCTGGTAAAGACGATTCCCTTTATCACCAGCCTCGGCAAGAGTTCCGGCCCTGAAATGCAGTTTTATGAATCCGTATTCCCCGAAGTGTATGCCTGGCTGTCCAAGGGGGAGCCGGAACAAAAGGACCTGGCTAAAAAGCTTTTAAAAACCGAATATATCTCATCCATGCTTCATACCATGACTTTGCCCGAGTATCGTCAGAGCGGTGAGACGGATATGAACCGAGGTAATAGATTAATTTTATTCGTATATTTTAACTATAATAGTCAGGTTGATGAATTGATCGGCAATCGAAGGGCGATCCTGGCCGGTACTGAATTCATGCGCCTGGCGCGGATTTATTCAACGTTGCAGTCCGGATACGCCTCCAATATTTTCTATTTCAAAGTCGGGGACTTGAACATCAGGCATACGGAAATTTCCAACTACATGAATCAGAACATGATTTCATACCACGATTTTAAAAAGATCCGGGATGAAAATGCCTTTGCCGAACTGATGGCCAGTGACCGCATCAGCTATAAGATGAAGGGCTTGCTGGAAAATGTATACACCTTTACCCCCCTTCGCATTGACACAAAACTTGACGGTAAATCCTGGTATCTGCTCACCCGGAATAACAGCGTCGGACATCTTGATTTTGCAGCGTTCTTTCACCAGGGCAGCGCGACCTTGGTTCCCAAGCGTATTGGGCACCTGGTGTTGGGCGACGACGGGCTGCCCGCAGACATGGCCTGGTATGCGTTTGATGACAATCTGGCATCCGAACTCAAACTGTCCGACGGCAATTTGAGCTATTTCAGCGCCGAGACCGGTCAGACCAACCAACTGGATATTATTAACGAGCGGATTAAAGCCCTGGGATTGTCCCGGGTTGCCCAGGACCGGATCAAGGTCAGTGTCCACCGGGAACTGCTCATGGGGGATGCCAAGGGCAAATACGGCATCCAGACCAATGATCCCATCACAAGCCTGGTGTTGTCCAACCTGATCACCAAATCTTCCTTTGAACGGGAGGCCAATGTCTCTTTGAAACGTGATCCCATCCAGTTCAACACCACCTTGATTCAGCTTTCCAAGGACGACAGTTTTTCTGTTCAGTCGGTGACCATTACGCCCGGTACCACCAATATCATCCGCTTGTTTGAACCCTTGGACCGCTTTAAGGCAACGTTCAGGGACGGCACCTCCACCACCTTTGAGAAGGCCAGTGTCAATCTGTTTAACCCGTTTACGTTTATGGTATCCAGGGACAGCATCACCTTATGTTTCCGTCATGACATCACGGACATGGCCATTGAGGCTGACGGCAGTGAGCTTAAAATCATCAAGGCCAAGGACGGAAATTATCAGATTGTGAAGCTGCCATAGTACCCGCAAAACTTTGAACAATCAGCATCAAGGAGTTTTATTTAACCATATGTTTGACACAACAGACCGGCTTTTGAAAATACAGAACGCCATCAAGGCGGTTGTTCAGCAGCTTGCCGAACTGCCGGCCCGGCAGACGGACCAGGTGGAAAAGGTCATTGACCGCTGCCAGATGTGCCTGAAAACTGCGCCGGATACGGATATGCCAGTATATATCCATATCACGGGCACGGATAAATCATTTAAAACCAGCTACCTTCTGGACCTGTTTGACCATGACGCGCTTCGGCAGTTGTTTGCCGTCAAGCAGCGCAACACCTCGGAGAACACGGCGGTGCCCTGTCTTGTGGAACCGGTCTCCTGGACCGACGAGGTGGTGGTCAGCCAGATCAGCATTTCCACGGGAAATGTGATCCGGGACCGCTTGACCCAGGGGCAGTTCAACCGGTTGTATGATCTGTCATCCGGGGCAGAGCCCGATGATTATCTCATCCGGGTGGCCGTGCCCGAAGATCAGACTTCCATGCCCCTGCCGGTTATTGAATATCCGGGGATTAAAGAGGGGGCTGATGCCGTTGCATTCCAAAAGGAGCGCCATGAAAAGTTCCAGACCAATATGCTGGACTGCCTGGAGCGCTATCCCGGGATTCTGGTGGCCTGCTTCCAGCACAAAATCGCCATTCCGCCGGGACATCCTTTGGACGCCATTCTCAAAAAATACCGCACGGTACTGGAAACCACCCATGCATACCAGAAATTGCCGTTGATTTTGTCGTTGCAGGGAGACAGTGCCGTGGCAAGCTATTGCGGCAACACCAATGTGGAGCAGGATCTTGAAAGTGATTTTAAAAGCTACAAAGCCTTTGAAACCGTGGTCCAGCTGATTAATCCCTGCAACAGCGAATACCCGGTGAATTTTATCTCCCCAGGCCCCCATGTGGACACCTGGATACGCAATCTGTCCCGGTATAAAGATCTTCGGGAAATCAAAAATGAGATTACAAAGGACGGCGGAATTGGGTGGTCCAGGCAGATGCTCGGCGACCTTTGCACCACCTCCAATATCCGGGACGCCCTTGATAATATGTTTTTGATGCCCTGGATTAAAAAGGCTGAAAAGGTGCATGGCCAGGCCGTTGATCTGATCTATGCCATTGAAAGCTATGATGAGGTGGCTGACGTTAAAGAACGCATGCGCAAAGCCATTCTCAACGATACCTACCAAAGTCTGCGGCATTTTTTTGAGCGGGAGATTCAATACAACGAAGAGGGGATGATTGAGGATCACGAAGGCTTCTGGAACGCCATATTCACCCAGTACCTGGACCAGTTTCTGGCCGATACCCCCAAAAGTCAAGCCATTGCCGATGTCCTGTGGAAAAATCTGCACCAGCGCCTGGACCCTGAAAACAAAGGCTTTTTGAGTGCAGCAGAACTGGATTTGCCCCACATCATCATGAACATGGCGGAGTTTTATGTCCCCAATATGCTGGTGCGCGGTGATTTCACCCTTGTAGAAAGACGTATTAAAGAGGATGGGCAAGATGTTGTTTAACCTGTTCAAACGAAAGAAAAAGGAAGTGGATCAGTTCCAGATGGAACTGGAGGATGACGGCAAACTTTATTACGAAACCATTGCAGGCCGAACGCCCAGGGACGTCCAGAACCACGAGGAATATATTCTTTTCATCGATTTCGGCTCCTACCGGACCAATGTTTTGTGCTGGCCCTGCAGCTTTGGGCGGGATAAGATCACCGACTCCTGGCAGTATGTGGTCCATGGCGACTCCGATGCCCAGGGGGGCTTTCCGTCGGCCTTTATCAATCCGCCGTCTGGCGATGAGCGGGACTTTGCCTTTGTGCCCAATATGGGTGAAGGGCATGTCAGCTCAAGTCAGATTGTGAAAAGCGCCAAATATGAATTTGCCTCCAAATTTGCCGCCTACCGGGGTGATGTGCCCCAGTTCAAGCTTTACATCAAAAAAATTCTTGAACACAGTTTCAGATACATCACCGAGCCTAACAAAGATCGCCCCTGGAACGGCCCTGCCATTCCGGTGATCACGGAGATCCGGGTGACGGTGCCGGATCTGTTCATTGAAAACTTAAGAAACGGGTACCGGGAAAATATCTATTCCGTGTGCATGAATCTGGCTTCGGACCGGAAATGGAAGTGGCTGTTTCCCAGTGATTTGAGACATTTGCGTAAAACATTTGTTAATATCTCCGCAGATGAAAGCGGGGCGTGCGAGCTTTATTTT
>Ga0193953_1001446_pt1 | contig 10967 bp, 8 predicted proteins | sample BB_4_MG_FD_140325 | JGI IMG/M metagenome (GOLD analysis project Ga0193953, IMG submission 140325) | Microbial mat bacterial communities from the Broadkill River, Lewes, Delaware, United States - BB_4_MG | ecosystem: Environmental > Aquatic > Freshwater > River > Microbial mats | place: USA... | reverse complement strand
GGAGCAGATGAGAATAACCTGGAGTTTTTTGATTATTACGATTACCAGGTGAAAAATGATGTATTGGAGAATTATGTATCCCTGATTTCTGAAGCCAAAGAAATGGTGGATGTACCTATTATTGCCAGTATTAATTGCTCCAGTTACAGTGAGTGGGTTTCCTATGCTAAACGCATTGAAGGTGCCGGGGCTGATGGATTAGAGCTGAATATTTTTAAGTTACCTTATGGCACAAAGAATTCTTCGGAAGAGTTGGAGAAAATCTATTTCGATATTGCGAAGAAGGTGAAGGAGCATATCAATATTCCTGTTGGATTGAAGATTGCACCTTATTTTACCAATTTGGGTAATATTATCCATCGTTTATCTCATTCCGGTGTGGAAGGATTGGTGTTGTTCAATCGTTTTACCTCCATTGACTTTGATATTGAAAATGACCAGGTGATCACCGGTAATGTTTATTCGGCCAGTAATGAATTTACAATGCCCTTGCGTTGGATTTCAGTAATGTCAAATAATGTAGGATGTGATTTGATTGCATCTACAGGTGTTCATGACTATCGCACACTGGTGAAAATGTTAATGGCCGGCGCTTCCAGTACCGAGGTGGTATCCGCTGTGTACAAAGAAGGCGTAGAGGTGATTGGTTGGATGTTAAAAGAGCTGGAGAATTGGATGGATCGTCGCGGTCACAAATGTATCAATGATTTTAAGGGAAAGTTGAGTCGGGGTAATTCAGATCATCCCGAAGTGTTTGAGCGGGTTCAGTTTATGCGTTATTTCTCGGATCACAAACCGGTGAAGTAACATTGTAAAGATATAAGAGTCCCTCTTGCACTTGATGTGAGAGGGATTTTTTAATAGTTCATAGTGCTCTTGTGCATAGTTCTTTGAACTTGAATTTGTAAAAATTGGGTACGATGCACTAAAAACAAAGCACTCGATACATAGATAAGAACTCTTTTCCGGCGTGCATGTTTGATTCTTAGTAATAAATTTCTAACTTTGCGGGCTGATTATCTAAAACCTTTTAAAATTAAGGAGATATGTTAAATCATTATGAAACCGTTTTCATTTTAACTCCCGTTTTGTCTGACGTTCAGATGAAGGAAGCGGTCGACAAATTCAAAGCGTTAATCGTGGAGAATGGAGGCGAAATGGTAAATGAAGAAAATTGGGGCCTACGTAAATTGGCTTACCCAATTCAGAAAAAATCGACTGGTTTTTACCAGCTTTTCGAATTCAAAGCTGAAGGTAATTTCGTAGAGAAATTCGAATTGGCTTTCCGTCGTGATGAGCGTGTGATTCGTTTCTTGACTTTCAAGCAAGAAAAGTATGCTCTTGCGTACAGTGAGAAAAGAAGAGCAAACAAAAAAGTAAAAAAGGAGAACTAAGCCATGGCACAAAACCAATCAGAAATCAGATACTTGACTCCTCCGTCAGTTGAGATCAAAAAGAAAAAGTACTGTCGTTTCAAAAAGAACAAAATTAAATTTGTGGATTATAAAGATCCTGAATTTTTGAAAAAGTTCTTAAACGAGCAGGGGAAAATTTTACCTCGTCGTCTTACAGGTACTTCTTTGAAATATCAAAGAAAAGTTTCTCAAGCAATCAAGAGAGCTCGTCACTTGGCCTTGTTGCCATACGTAACCGATTTGATGAAATAAAAAAGAAGGAGGATTTACGATGGAAGTAATATTAAAAGAAGATATCGCTAATCTTGGCCATAAGAACGATATCGTATCTGTGAAAAACGGTTACGGACGTAATTATTTAATTCCACAGGGTATGGCCGTTTTGGCTTCACCTTCTGCCAAGAAAGTTCATGCTGAAAACTTGAAGCAAAGAGCTCACAAGGAAGAGAAAATCAAAAACGAAGCTGAAGGAGTAGCAAAAACACTGGAAGGTAAGGTATTTACCATTGGTGCAAAAGCTAGTTCTACAGGTAAGATTTTCGGTTCAGTAAACACTATTCAGATCGCTGAAGTATTGACCAAAGAAGGTTTTACTGTAGAGCGTAAAAACATCTCTTTGAAAGAAGATGTTAAAGAATTAGGAAAGTATGCTGCTACTGTGAAGCTTCACCGTGAAGTGAAAGTGGAAATCTCAATTGAGGTTGTAGCTGAATAAATTTATTTAGAAACTTTCGGATTCGAACAGAATACACATTTTTCAAACAAAATAAAAACCACCATGGGGACATGGTGGTTTTTTTATGGCATTTATTTGAGTAGCTTATTTTACTGCTACGGTTTCGATTTCTACCAATACACTTAGTGGTAATTCGCGTACTGCAAATGCAGCCCGTGCAGGTGGATTTTCTTTATAATACTCGCCATATACCTCGTTCATGGCTTTGAAATTCACCATGTCGCTTAACAGGCAAGTTGATTTTACTACATCCGCAAAAGTATAGCCTGCTTCTTCAAGAATGGCGGCAATATTTTTCATAACCTGCTCTGTTTGGGCAGTAATACCACCTTCCACAACTTTTCCTGTGGCTGGATCTACTGGTACCTGGCCTGAGATGTATAAAGTCCCGTTAACTTCGATTGCCTGACTATAAGGCCCGATGGCACCAGGTGCATTTGTTGTTGAAATAATACGTTTCATAGTTGTTGATTTATAGGGTAAAACTAATTTCTAGTTATAAAAGCCAGGGTTGTCCCTTGGAGAATTACGTTTCTCGTATTTCAGATCTTGCAGCATGCTGGAATTTACCCGGATGGTAAAGAAATAAGACTTGTAGCGGCCTACCGGAACCAGGTTAAGGCTCATGTTCCAGCAATGCAAATCGCGGGTAATACCAATGTTAGTGTGTGATATTTCTTTCGTGTCAAAAGTGTAGCCGGTAGAAAAGTTCATTCGCCATTTGGGAGTTAAGGATACATTCCCGTTTATATTGACGTTTGAATTGATCTCAAAATCGTAATCCATTTTTTTCTTGTTGAAATCACCAGGTACTAACCTGAAAGAATAGTTCAATGAGATGTTCCACGGGATTTCAAATTTGGCATATCCATTATCACCGAGAGCAAGACCGGTTTCTCTATCGGTATCATCACCAAAGGGGTTGTTGTTTTGTTCGTTCAGGTCAAACGGATTTGTGTTTTCCGGAGTATTCTCATCTACATCTGATTCGTTTTCATTATCTCTATCCTTTCTCTTAAAGGTGTCCGAACCAAAATTAAACCCAAAGCTTAACTGAGCACTTCTTAAGCGGGCTACTTTACCTTTCGCCGACCACATGGATTCATTTACTTTAATGACTTTTCCCGTGCTGGTTGTATCAAGTGCATAAGGATCAAATTGTGCGCTAAAATTGATGTTGGTACCTAGTATTTTAGTTCGTCCCGACATGTTAATGTTTTGCCATTTTAAGGAGTCGGCCAGGAAGTTGTGGGAAGTGCTGAAGTTTAAGCTTTCTAATATTTTTACTTTCTTGAAGCCGGTACTGTCTTTTGCACTTTTGGTTTTCATCTCCAAGGTGTTGCCCAGACTTAGGCTCATCGATCCTGACTCGCCACGACCAGGGGTTCCGTATAATGCGCCGTCGTATAGGGAATAGTCCTCTCTGACAATTTCCCCTGTTGTGGGATCTCTGTATTCGAACCAATCGTAATAACCGTATTTTTCATCTCCAAAATCAGGTCGGTAAGAGAACGAAACAGAAGGGGTGGCTACGTGTCGAATTGCTTCTACCTTATCGCCAAAAAGTTTTTGCCAGGGTTTGAAAAAGGTATAAATTTTTGTGGATGTACCGGCGCTCATACTGTAGTCATATACCCTGTTAAAAGAGGAAGTAGTGTCCGTATTGACTACTTTATTAGCATCGTAATCATAGTCGCGCTCTATTTGTTTGAAATACCACCGTTCTGTATAGTTAAATGAAGGGTTAACGGTAAAGTGCTTCAGGAATTTCAAATTCATTGACACCGGAATGCTGTGTTTAACCCCGTTTTTCCAGTCTTGGGTAAGACTGCTGGATCCCAGATTTTCCTCTTTGGTGTGAATGTAGTTTTTAGCATTACCGGTATAGGAAACACTAATTTTTTCGAACATGTTCTCTTTTGTACCTACTTTATTTTTCTTTTTAAACGGATAAAAGCGATTAACCGTGAAAGTCAGATCCGGTATGGTTAAATCAATGGTAGTATCTCTGCTGTTCTGGGAGTGCAGAAGGTTTGTTGAAAAATTGAAAGGTTTACCTGCCCAGCGACGACTGTACGAGATGCTGGAGCGTTTTGTGTTACGGGAGATGTTTTCGTTATTGCTGTAAATGTTATTAATGTCATTTTGATCAAATGAACTGGTTGAGAAATTGACACTGGCCGAAAGGGTTTGAAATGGATTGGCCTTGGTGTCTTGTCGGTGTGTCCAGTTAACAGAGAAGTCTTTATTTTTTAATTCATCGATTCCCTTTTCGCCTGATACATTCGTGATGTACTGGAGGTTGAAATTACCACCAAACTTATACCGTTTCTTGTATTTGGATTGGAATCGGGTAGCCCAGGAGCCATTGGTGAAAATATCGCCTTTGGCAGTGAAATCAAAATACTCATTGACGGCCCAGTAATATCCCCCATCTGTTAAACCAAATCCTCTGATCTGTTCATCGGCATAGGATGGGAAAATAAACCCTGAGCTGTATGAAGAGGTGCTGGGGATGATCGCAAAAGGTAAAACTAACGGGAGCTTTACGTCTTCAACCACCAGGTAGGCAGGGCCTGTAACAGTTTTCTTTCCGGGTATTACTTTAGCTTTGGTCAGATTGAGGTAAAAGTGGGGGTGATCATGGTGGTCGCACGTTGTGTATTGTGCGTCTTTCATACAATAGGCGTCATCTTCAATCTTTTTGGCGCGATTGCCGACAACAAAACCTTCTCCTTGCTCTGTAACGATGTGTTCGATGATCGCTTTTTCTGATTCAAAATTGTACTTCATGTACCGCATGGTGTATTCGCCACTCTTGTCTTTAAAAACAGGCAGGCCTACTTCTTGTCCTAATGAGTCCACGGTTCCAAAGGCTGTTGCTGTACTGTTATCCATATCCAGGATAATTGTATGGGCCGTTAATAGAATATCCTGGTAGCTCACTTCAGCATCCCCATATAAGTAGGTAAGTTGCTTAATCAGATCAGTATCGATGGAATCCTTGGCTTTGTATGTTATTTCGGCATCAATCATGAATGAACCACTGTTTTCGGAGGTTGAATCTTGTTCAGTAGTTGTCGCTTCATTGCTGATTATTTCCTCATCAAACCGAACAGGAGGAATGGTATCTCTTTCGTTTTGTGAAAAAGATTCCTCTTCCATTCGCAGTTGGAGGGAATTTTTCTGTTCAAGTTTAAGGGGTGGGGGTGTTGCTTCCTGTGCCTCAAGAGTGAGTGGAAATAATGATTGCATAGCTATCATTGTGATATAAAACAATGACTTGCGTATTTTGTATGGTGTAGCTTTCAGATGTGTCAACGTAATTATTTTTTTCAAGCGTCCACAAAAATAATTAAAAATTACTCATTCGTTGGGTATGCTTCTAAAATAGTGCTTTCCCTTAACTTTTTTTATCTCTCTTTAAATGTCTATTTTTGACCATCGAATGTAATAAATGGGAATGCATTATTGTAGTATGACAAATTATCGGACAGGAATACGACGTCTTTTTATCTTGTGTTTTTTGTTTGTGTTGAGTTTCGCCATGGGCAACGAATTGATACGAGCGCAGGAGTCTATTAAATTTAAAACAGTAGTAATTGATCCGGGCCATGGTGGTCGTGATCCTGGTGCTGTGGGTAAAAATTCCAAGGAAAAAGATATTGTGTTGAGTGTAGCATTGAAGTTGGGTGAGTATATTCATAAATATCTTCCTGAAGTGAAGGTGGTGTACACGCGTAAGACGGATGTGTTTGTGCCTTTGAATAAGCGCGCTGAGATTGCTAATAAAAATGAAGCCGACCTCTTTGTTTCCATTCATGCCAATTATATTGGAGTAAGTAACATATATGGGGCAGAAACGTTTGTTTTGGGATTGCACCGGACGCAGGAAAACCTGGAAGTGGCAAAGAAGGAGAATGCTGTAATTACGCTGGAAGAGGATTATACAACCAAGTATGAAGGATTTGATCCCAATTCCACTGAATCTTACATTATTTTCGAGTTGATGCAAAATGTCTACCTGGATCAGAGTATTCATATGGCTTCTTTGGTGCAGGATCAATTTAAGAATCGTGTAGGACGTCGAAATAGAGGGGTTAAACAGGCTGGTTTTCTGGTATTGCGAAAAACAGCGATGCCGGGAATTTTGGTGGAACTTGGATTTATAAGTAACCGAAATGAAGAAAAATACATGATTTCTGAAAAAGGACAAGCCTATCTGGCCTCGGCATTGTTTAGGTCTGTGAGAGATTACAAAAACGAATTTGAGGCAAAGAGTCAGTTGTTGGATGAAGCAATGCAGGTGGCTAAGGAACAAGCTGCAGCCAAAAATAAGAACATAAGTTTTCGCATTCAGGTAGCCTCCTCAAAAAAGCAGTTAGGTCAGCAGACCCATGTTTTGAAATCATTTGAAGATGTTTGGATGTTTGAGGAGGGGAGTCGATATAAGTACACTACCGGATTGACTTCTGATTATAAGGAAATCCTCACTTTAATGAATGAGGTGAAAAAGGTAGTTGCTGATTGTTTTGTCGTGGCTTTCCACAACGAAAAACGTATTCGTGTGGATGAAGCCTTGAAGCTTTTGAATAATTAATTGATTTATTTTGGAAGTTAAGTCTTAGATTATTAACAGGTGGTTGTAATAAGTAGGAGGCGTTTAAATTTTCAAATGCGTAAAAAAACAGCTATTTTTGTTTGACATAAGAATCTTGCGTATTCCTGTTGTTGATTACCTGAGATGTTGGTTATTTGGGTGTCGATTGATAGGTGAAACGCATTTGACAGAAAAATTAGATACATGAAAAAGGAAATAAAGATTGGTCTTATTGTTATGGTTGGTTTTGCCATGTTAATATGGGGAGTCAACTTTTTAAAGGGACGAAATATCTTTTCTTTTGGCGATGAGTATTATGGGGTGTATGGTCGGCTTGATGGGTTAGCTAAAGCAAGTCCGGTGGCTTTCCGGGGATTTAAAATAGGGTCCGTTCAGGAAATTGAGTTTCATCCTACTTTGCCAAATAAATTCGTAGTGACCTTTTCGCTTGACACGAAACTTGATCTTCCCAAAGATACTCGGGCTCAGATCTATAGTTTGGATTTGATGGGGTCAAAAGGAGTGCAGTTTATTCCCGGAAAAGAAACCGTTTATTTGGCACCTGGCGATACAATGGTGACTTCGGTGATGGGTGATCTCAAAGACCAGGTGAGTATGGAGGTGTTACCGCTTAAAGATAAGGCGGAACGTTTGATTGTAAAATTGGATTCAGTGCTTACCAATGTGGGGCGCGTTTTTAGTGAAGATAACCAGTCTAACTTGTCGGCTAGTATAGAGAATTTTAATCGGTCCATGAGTAATTTTGAACGCCTGTCTTCGAGCCTCGCTCACAAAGTAGATGATGATGGGGATGTTTCTGTGATGGTAAAGCGAATGGATTCGGTGATGATGATGGTAGCTGCTCAGGGGCCATATATTGACACAACATTCAGAAATCTGGCAGGTTTTTCATCTCAACTGGAGCAAGCGCAGTTGGATGAAGTGTTGGGTTCATTGAAGAGTACTCTTCAGAATACAACTTTACTTCTTAATAATTTAAATGAAGGTGATGGTAGTTTGGGGCTTCTTTTGTCGGATAAAGAGCTTTATTACTCCTTGACGGAAGCATCTGCCAGTTTGAATCGTTTGTTGATTGATGTACGTCATAATCCGGATCGGTATGTTAATTTTTCGGCAGTAAACCTAGGGAGGAAAGTGTATGTATCTGATGGTGCATATGGGATAAAAGGTGTGTTTTATCAGGTTGTGTTAATTCAATCTCCAAAACCGCTTGATATGGATTCCGTGTTGATAAAAGATAAATATAGGGTATTTGAAGACTATAGAAAGGGCGACTATATTTATTCCATTGGGCAGACGAAGAAATATGATGAGATTTTAAAAATACATGAAGAAGTAAAGGCGGATTATGAGAAAGCAGAGATCGTGGCCTTTGAAAATGGGGAAGAAATATCTATAAAGAAAGCGCGCAGAAAAACAAAGTAAAAAACTAATTATATGGTTAATCAGAAATGGGTGGATTTTTTTTCACCCTTTTCTGATTTTTTTTATTAAGATGTCTCAAAGAGTTTAAAAACAGTGTATTTGACGTGTTAATTGAAAGTTAAGGTATACTGATAAGGGCTAGGTTTACAGTGGTTTGCAAACTTTACCTGTAAACTCTTGATATATAAGGTATCAAAACTATTGCAATAAAAACAAGAGTTAGGTTGTTTTTTTTTCATTTTTTTTTTCACAACTTTTGTAGGGAGATATTCAAAGTGATCTAACATAACTCTATAAAGGAAATCAAGGGATGAAAGCTGACTATGCACTCGTGTGGAGTAACTGTTTACGTATTATTAAAGACAATATACCGCAAATAAGTTACCAAACCTGGTTCGAACCAATTGTTCCGGTTAAGTTGGAACGAGATGTTTTGACCATTCAGGTGCCCAGTCTATTTTTCTATGAGTACCTTGAAGAGCAGTATATTGATTTGCTCAGCAAAACCCTTCGTAAAGAATTGGGAGGTGGTGCTAAATTAGAGTACAGTGTGGTGATGGATAATGCTCATATGGCTAATCGTCAGCCGTATACATTAAACTTCCCGACTAGTAACAAAACCGATTTGCGTAATCGTCCGGTTAATGTACAGCACCAGCAGGAACGTCCGACCATTAAGAATCCCTTCGTCATTCCTGGTATTAAAAAACTAAATGTTGATCCCCAATTAAATATTGATTATTGTTTTGATAATTTTGTAGAAGGGGAGTGTAACCGATTGGCGCGTTCTGCAGGTATGGCTGTGGCTAAAAACCCTGGTAAAACAGCATTCAACCCATTGTTTTTATATGGTAATTCCGGTTTGGGAAAAACCCACCTGGCACAATCTATTGGTATTGAAGTGAAAAAATCAACACCTGAAAAAACAGTGCTATATGTGAATGCCAATAAGTTTCAAACGCAATTTACCGAATCGGTACGTAATAATACCCAAAATGATTTCTTGAATTTCTATCAAATGATTGATGTATTAATCATCGATGATGTACAGGAATTCGCGGGTAAGACGAAAACTCAAAATACATTCTTCCATATTTTCAATCACTTACATCAGTCTGGTAAGCAGTTGATTCTCACATGTGATAAAGCACCGGTTGAGTTGCAGGGAATGGAAGATCGGCTGTTGTCGCGTTTTAAATGGGGTTTATCTGCAGATTTGCAAATTCCTGATTTTGAGACACGTGTCTCCATTTTAAATAGAAAGATCTATAATGATGGATTGGATGTGCCGGAAGATGTGGTGTATTACATTGCTTCCAATGTGGTGAATAACGTAAGGGAGTTAGAAGGTGCATTGATTTCGTTATTGGCTCAGGCAACTCTGAATAAGAAAGAGATTACTTTCGATACTGCTAAAGCGATAATCGATAAGTTGGTGAAGAAAACAACCAAAGAAGTATCCATCGATATGATCTCTCAAACAGTTTGTGATTACTTTGGATTGGAGTTGGATATTTTACACTCTAAAACACGTAAACGTGAGATTGTTCAGGCTCGTCAAATAGCAATGTATTTCAGTAAAAGTATGACCAACTCATCTTTATCGACTATTGGAGCTAAAATTGGTAAAAAGGATCATGCCACTGTTTTACACGCATGTAAAGCTGTTAATAACTTGCTGGAAACAAATAAGGATTTCAAAACGCAGGTTAAAGAAATTGAAGCTCAGATTAAGTCTTAAGATATAAGCCTTGTTTATTAAGAAAAAGGACATTCGATTGCTGAATGTCCTTTTTCGTTTTTCTAGAACTATTGGCTGCTACTGTATTTATCCACCCGATTGTGAGATCTCATCAATTAAGCACTTCCAGGACTCAATCTGATCAATATTTTTGTAATTTTGATGCTTCAATCTTTAGAGAATTCATATGCGTGTTTTACCTGCTGAATGGGAGCCACAAAGTGGAGTGCAAATAACCTGGCCCGATAGTTATACCGACTGGTCGGATATTTTGGAGGAAGTGATTCCGGTCTATAAACAGCTTGCTTTGGCAATTGCCAGTCGCGAAAAATTATTGGTTGTATGTCGGGATAAAGCATCGGTTATGCCGCATTTAAAGGATGTGAATTTGGAGAATGTCATCCTCCGGGAGTGTGCAATCAATGATACCTGGGCGCGTGATCATGGGGCGATTACTGTTTTGGAAGATGGACAACCTGCTTTGTGCGACTTTAAATTCAATGGATGGGGATTAAAGTTTGCAGCAGATAAGGATAATCTGATTACCAGTAAGCTATATGAAAGCGGTGTTTTTTCTGCTCAAACCAACTATCAGAATTTATTAAATATCGTGCTTGAAGGGGGTGGTATCGAATCAGATGGTCAAGGTACAATTCTGACTACATCGGAGTGTTTATTGTCATCTAATCGTAACGGACAATGGTCTCAAACGGAGATTGAGGAATGTTTAAAAGTATCATTAGGTGCTGATCGGCTACTTTGGGTAAATAATGGGTATCTGGCAGGTGATGATACAGATGGTCACATTGATACATTAGCGCGTTTAGCGAGCCCAAAAACCATTCTTTATGTGAAGTGCGAGGATGAAACTGACGAACATTTTGAAGCACTTCAATTTATGGAAAATGATTTGAAAGCATTCCGAACGAAAGAGGGTGATCCCTACCAATTAGTCGCCTTACCGATGGCTGATCCTGTTTATGATGGGGAAGACCGGTTGCCGGCTACATATGCCAATTTTTTGATTAT
>Ga0193953_1001445_pt1 | contig 10978 bp, 8 predicted proteins | sample BB_4_MG_FD_140325 | JGI IMG/M metagenome (GOLD analysis project Ga0193953, IMG submission 140325) | Microbial mat bacterial communities from the Broadkill River, Lewes, Delaware, United States - BB_4_MG | ecosystem: Environmental > Aquatic > Freshwater > River > Microbial mats | place: USA... | reverse complement strand
CTGAAGTATCTTTAGATGGGAATGGACGATTTTTGGTGCCCAAACGGTTAATGGATTTGGTGGGCGTAGATGGTGAGGTGATTCTTTTGGGTGTTGGGGATCGTTTGGAGTTGTGGGATCGATCGCGCATGGAAGCGGATGAGCCCGATGAGGAAGAAATGAAAATGTTAGCAGCAGAGTTGCTGGGAACAAGGACTAGTGATTTGGACGAATAATTGAAGAAGATGGAGCAGGATTATCACATACCGGTTTTGTTAAAAGAGGCAGTTGAAGGTTTAAATATTAAGCCGGATGGTGTTTTTATTGATTTAACATTTGGTGGAGGCGGACATAGTCGCGAGATTTTAAATCATTTAGGACCTAACGGGCGTTTGATTGTATTTGATCAGGATGCGGATGCTTATGCCAATCGCCCGGATGATGAGCGGTTGATTTTTGTGCGTCACAATTTTAGATATATGTCGCAATTTCTGCGCTTCCTGGGGATTGATAAAGTGGATGGGATATTGGGCGATTTAGGAGTGTCATCGCATCATTTTGATGCTGCTGAGCGGGGATTTTCGTTCCGCTTTGATGCCGAATTGGATATGCGCATGAGTCAAAAGGTGGATGTGGATGCTGCTGAGGTGGTGAATACGTATTCTTTTGAGAAGTTGAGGCAATTGTTCTTCCAGTATGGTGAAATAAAGAAGGCAGGCCGTCTGGCTTCTGAAATTGTGAAAGCGCGCGAGATAAAAAAGTTCAAAACAACTTCTGATTTAAAGTTGGTTGCTGAACAGGTGGGCCCGAAAAAAGATATTTCAAAATTTTTGGCTCAGGTGTTTCAAGCTTTGCGCATTGAAGTCAATCATGAAATGGATGCACTGAAAGAGGTGTTGATGCAATCGACTGAAGTCATAAAAGAAGGTGGGCGTCTGGTAATTATCTCTTATCATAGTTTAGAGGATCGGTTGGTGAAAAACTTTGTGCGTAGCGGAGATTGTAACAAAGCACAAGCCGAAACGGATTTGTTCGGACATACAAATGTACCTTTTGAAGCGACACATCGAAAGATAATTGTTCCGGGAGAAGAAGAAATAGCCCGTAATGGAAGGGCTCGTAGTGCTAAAATGAGAATAGCCGAACGGGTATGAGTGGGAAAAAAAATAAAATTAAGGAGTTTATTCTCTCCAATGAGGATTTTGGAGAGTTTAAGAATATCTCTTTACGCGACCTGATAAATGGTCGGATACTCACCCGATCCTTGGTGGCTAAACAGATGCCGTTTATTGTATTTATTTCTTTTTTCGGATTTCTTTACATTGGAAATCATTACAGAACTGAAGAATTGATGCGTGAAGTAGCCACTCTGAATAAAGAATTAAAGGAGTTGCGCTACGAAGCCATTACGACTTCTTCGGAATTAATGTACATGAGTAAGCAAAGTGAAGTGTTGAAGAAAATTAAAGCATCGGGGCTTAAACTGGAAGAATTAACAGAGCCACCGAGAAAATTAAAAGTGAATAATCGTTAGGGATATATGCAGATTAAGAAGGATATCATATTAAGGTTTGGAATTCTTTATCTGGGAATTGTCGCATTGGCTATTTGGATTGTCGGTAAGATTTTTGTTTTACAGGTGGTTGAAGGTGATAAGTGGAAGGATAAGGAGCAAAAACAGAATAATAAAGACATTATCATTGATGCTAATCGTGGCGATGTCTTAGCTGCAGATGGTCGTAAGTTGGCTTGTTCGGTACCCAGTTATCGCATCTATATGGATATGATGGCAAATGGGTTAACCGATGAGGTGTTTAATTCCAATGTGGATAGTCTGGCTATTCGGCTATCTCGTTTTTTTGGTGATAACTCCGTATCTTATTATAGAAATAAACTTAAGAAAGCACGTCAGCAACAGAAACGCTATTTCATGGTGCATCCGCGTCGGATATCGTATACAGAATTGAAAGAGGTGAAATCGTTTCCAATATTGCGCCGTGGTGCTAATAAAGGCGGTTTTATTCCGCGAAAATACGAACGCCGTCGCTTACCTTTTGGGGTGTTGGCATCCCGAACCATTGGAAGTTTGTATGCTGAGAAGGAATTGGGAGGCCGTTTTGGGCTGGAAATGGCCTACAATAAAGACCTGAGGGGGATTAACGGGATTAGTACTAAAACCCGGGTTTCCGGCAATTGGGTCACCGAAGAGCAGGTCGAGCCAATCGACGGAAAAGATATTGTGACCACCATTGATATTGGTTTACAGGATGTGGCAGAGAGTGCCTTGATGGAGCAATTGCAGACGCACAGCGCCGAGCATGGTACAGCTGTTTTAATGGAGGTATCCACGGGGGCCATCAAGGCCATTGCTAATCTGGGACGCGATCCTTCCGGGAAGTACATCGAAAAATATAATTATGCCATTGGTGAAGCTACTGAGCCGGGATCCACTTTTAAGTTGGCATCCATGGTCGTGGCGCTCGAAGATGGATTTGTGACCCTGGAAGATAGTATAGAAACCGGAAGAGGAACTTGTAAATTTTATGATCGAACCATGCGTGACAGTCACTATGGTGGTTATGGTACGCTTTCGGTGAGAGAAGTATTTGAGAAATCTTCCAATGTGGGCATTTCAAAAATCATTTTCAAACATTATAAAGATAATCCACGTCGTTTTGTGGATCGCTTATATGCCATGGGATTGAATGATCCCTTGGGATTGCCCATAAAAGGGGAAGGACGTCCCATGATTAAATATCCGGGGGATCAAAGTTGGTCGGGTGTGACCTTGCCTTGGATGTCAATAGGTTATGAAATAAAACAAACGCCGCTTCAGGTCTTAACTTTTTATAATGCCATTGCCAATAATGGTAAAATGGTGAAACCCATGTTTGTGAAAGCAATTGAACACCATGGAGATGTGTTGGAGGAAATGGAACCGGTGGTTTTGAACCCGTCCATTTGTTCGTTGGAAACCATTGAAAAGGTACATGAAATGTTGGTGGGGGCTGTTGAGAAAGGAACAGCTAAAAATATTCGCAACAAACGTTATCAAATAGCCGGTAAGACGGGGACGGCTCAAATTGCAAAAGGAGCAAGTGGTTACGGGGATCGTGGAAATGTAGAGCATCAAGCTTCATTTGTGGGTTACTTTCCGGCTGATCGTCCTTTGTATAGTTGCATTGTGGTCGTAAAAGCACCTTCCAATAACGTTTACTATGCCAATGTGGTGGCAGGTAGTGTTTTTAAAGAGATCAGTGATCGGGTGTATGCCAATAGTTATAATAATCCGGAAGTTGAAGAAACCTTGGAGATTGAAATAGCCGAACATTTGCCTTATTCAAAGGGAGGGACAAAAAGTGAATTACTTACTGTGTTTGATGAGGTAGGCATTAAAGTAAACGGATTAGATGTGGAGTCAGAGTGGATTTCGACACAGGCACGCGAGCATGATATTCATATGAAACCGAAAAGTTTTCCGGTGGGATTGGTACCTAATGTGAAAGGTATGGGGGCCAAAGATGTGGTTTGCTTATTGGAAAATATGGGAATGAAAGTGGTGATCCGGGGAGTTGGAAAAGTGAAGGAGCAATCCTTGCGTGCCGGACAATCCTTTCGAAAGGGATCGACAATTTATTTAAGAATGGGTTAAGGTAGAAACATGAAGTGTTTATCAGATATAATCGAAAATGTAAAAGTAGAGCAGCCTATTGGTGATGTGAATAAGGGGGTTGCCGAAATTGTTTTTGATTCCAGAAAGGCGACTGTTGACACGGTTTTTGTCGCCATACGAGGAACGCAGGTGGACGGTCATCGGTTTGTTGCCAATGTCTTTGAGGCGGGCTGCAGAATGGTGGTCTGTGAAGAAATGCCAGCTACCTATCCGGAGGATGCGACTATTGTGTTGGTCGAAAATACGGCTGCTACATTGGGTTTGATGGCATCAGCTTTTTATGATGAGCCATCTCGTCAGTTGAAGTTGATAGGGGTGACCGGAACAAATGGCAAAACAACCACAGCGACTTTGCTGCACCGTTTAACCTTATTGATGGGGTATAAAGCAGGGTTGTTTTCAACTGTTGCAAATTATATAGTAGATCAGGAAATTAATGCGACACATACAACGCCGGATGCTGTAACACTGAATAAGCTCATGGCTGAAATGGTAGAGGCCGGTTGTGAATATTGTTTCATGGAAGTGAGTTCACATGCCTTGGATCAGAAACGTGTAGCCGGACTGATTTTTGCCGGTGGTATTTTCACCAATATCACCCATGATCATCTGGACTACCATAAAACTTTCAAAGCCTACATTCAGGCCAAAAAAATGTTTTTCGATGATCTGGATAAAAATGCCTTTGCGTTAGTGAATGCCGATGATAAGAATGGCCTGGTCATGTTGCAGAATACCAAAGCTGATAAACATACCTTCTCCTTACGCACCATGGCTGATTTCAAAGGGCGCATCATGGAAAGCATGTTCGAAGGCATGCAGCTGGATATTGATGGCCGTGAGCTGTGGACGCCTTTTATTGGTGATTTCAATGCGCAAAATTTGTTGGCTGTTTATGGAACGGCTTGTTTATTAGAGTTTGATAAAGAAGAAGTATTGGTGGCCTTGAGTCGTTTGGAATCGGTGGATGGTCGTTTCGAAACAATCCGTTCCGGTGATGGAAAAACCGCTATTGTGGATTATGCTCACACGCCGGATGCTTTAAAAAATGTGATTGAGACCATTAATTTGGTGCGTCAGCCCAATCAGCAGTTGATTACGGTGGTGGGAGCAGGTGGTGATAGAGATACATCCAAGCGACCGGAAATGGCGAAGGAAGCCGTGAATGGGAGTTCAAAAGTGATCTTAACATCCGATAACCCGCGTAGTGAAGAGCCTGAAAAAATTATTGAAGAGATGATGGCCGGGGTGGCTTTTAAGGAGCGCATGAAGGTACTGTCCATCGTGAATCGTCGTGAAGCAATTCGAACGGCTTGTATGGTGGCCATGCCAGGCGATATCATTTTAGTGGCTGGTAAAGGACACGAAACATATCAGGAGATTAAAGGAGAACGTCATCATTTTGATGATCGTGAAGTGATTAATGAAGTATTTAACGCATAACAATAAAATAACCAACGATGCTTTACTACCTATTTGAATTTTTGCAGGGGCTTGATTTTCCGGGAGCAGGTGTATTTCAGTATATTACTTTCCGAGCTGGAATGGCAGTCATTTTCGCGTTGCTGTTTGGTACCATATTCGGTAAGCAAATTATAAAAATACTGCAAAAGCAGCAGATTGGTGAGGTGGTGCGTGATCTGGGATTGGAAGGTCAATACCAGAAGAAAGGAACGCCTACGATGGGCGGACTGATCATCATCGCATCCATTGTTATTCCGGTGTTGTTGTTTAGTAAGTTGGATAATATCTACATCATTTTAATGCTTATTTCAACCATTTGGATGGGGGTTATTGGTTTTATTGATGATTACATTAAGGTATTTAAAAAAGATAAAGAAGGATTGGCCGGGAAGTTTAAAATTGCTGGTCAGGTAGGATTGGGATTAATTGTGGGTTTAACCCTGTTTCTAAATGATGGGGTGGTAATCCGTGAGAAAATTCCAGGAGAAACGGTCATCGTTCAAACAGAAACCGGCGAGAGTATAGAGCGTCCGGCCACGCAGGATGTGAAATCGACAGTGACCAGTATTCCGTTTTTTAAAGATAATAAGTTTGATTATTCATCCGTGGTTTGGTTTTTAGGTGATCAAGCTTCCAAATGGGGCTGGTTGATTTTTATTGTGGCTGTCATTTTTATCATCACAGCGGTTTCCAATGGGGCTAATATTACGGATGGATTAGATGGACTTGCCACCGGTACGTCGGCAATTATTGGAACCACACTCGGCGTATTTGCTTACCTATCCAGTAATGTCATTTATGCTGATTATTTGAACATCATGTACATTCCCATGTCAGAGGAATTGGTGGTATTCATCGCTGCGTTCATCGGGGCAACCGTTGGATTTCTGTGGTACAATTCATTTCCGGCTCAGGTTTTTATGGGGGATACAGGGAGTTTGACTTTAGGCGGTATCATTGCTGTGTTTGCCATCCTGTTGCGCATCGAGTTGCTCATACCAATCCTGTGTGGGATCTTTTTGGTTGAAAACATCTCTGTGATGATTCAGGTGAGTTGGTTTAAGTATACCAAAAAGAGATATGGGGCAGGGCGGCGTGTATTTTTAATGGCCCCCTTGCATCATCACTATCAGAAAAAGGGATATACCGAATCCAAGATCGTCACACGTTTTTGGATTATGGGAATTATTCTGGCTGTATTAACCATTGTAACGCTTAAAATCCGATAGGGCATAGCATGAAAAAACTGGTTATTTTAGGAGCAGGAGAAAGTGGAGTGGGCGCTGCTTTACTAGGCATTCAAAAAGAATGGCAAGTGATGGTGTCAGACATGGGCATTATTGCACCCCAGTTTAAGAAGGAACTGGAAGAGGCTGGTGTTGACTATGAAGAGAAAGGACATACCCGAGAGCTTATTATGACTGCTGATAAAGTGGTGAAAAGCCCGGGTATCCCGGATGAAGCTGAATTAGTAGTGGCGCTGCGTCAGAAGGGTATTCCAGTGGTTTCGGAGATTGAATTTGCGGGTTATTACTCATCGGCTAAAACGATCTGCATCACCGGTAGTAATGGTAAGACCACAACGACCTTGTTGGTGCATCATTTGTTGCAAAATGCCGGTGTTAAGGTGAAATTAGCCGGTAATGTGGGAACCAGTTATGCCCGTCAGGTAGCTTCCGGACAGGAGCCGGAGTGGTATGTTATCGAATTAAGTAGTTTTCAGTTGGATGGGATGTATGATTTCAGAGCGGACATTGCCGTTTTGATGAACATTACGCCTGATCACCTGGACCGGTACGACTATAACATGCAGAATTACGTCGATAGTAAATTCCGCATTGTGCAAAATCAAACGGCTGATGATGTATTGATCTATTGCCAGGATGATGAAATTATAGTGAATGAGCTTCGGAAAAAGATCCTGCAAGCTGATCTGATTCCGTTCACACAAAGAGATGTGTTGAAGCATGGAGCCTATTCCACGGCCGATGAATTGATAATCAATCATAATCAGGAGAGCATGGGGCTATTATTGAAGGAATTGTCGCTCAAAGGACGACACAACTTATACAATTCCATGGCTGCTGGTATTGTGGCTAATGTTTTAAAAATACGGAAGAAATTCATTCGCGATAGTCTGGCTGGTTTTAAAGGTGTGGAACACCGCCTGGAACGGGTTGCTGCTGTGCGAAACATTGAATTTATCAATGATTCCAAAGCGACCAATGTCAACTCGACCTGGTACGCATTGGAGTGTATGGATAAAAATGTTATCTGGATAGCTGGGGGTGTTGATAAAGGCAATGATTACTCGGAATTGAAAGCGTTGGCAGCTGAAAAAGTGAAAGCATTGATCTGTTTGGGGAAAGATAATATGAAGCTGGTGGAGAGTTTTAAAGACAGTATTTCTAAGGTTGTGGAAACCACCTCTATGCAAGAGGCAGTAGATACAGCTTATCACCTGGGCGAAAAAGGAGATGTGGTGTTGTTATCACCGGCTTGTGCCAGTTTTGATTTATTCAAAAACTATATGCAACGAGGGGATCAATTTAAAGAATGTGTCAGGAATTTATAGGAGATCGATTGGATGAACGAAACATTCAAAAAATATATTAAAGGCGATCGCATTATCTGGATGGTGATTGTAGCGTTAGCCTTGTTTTCGGGTTTGGTCGTGTACAGTGCCACCGGAAACCTGGCCTATAAGCACCAGGATGGAAATTCGGTTTATTATCTGTTCAGGCATGCCGGATTTTTACTGGCTGGCCTGGGGGTTATTGTGTTTGTGCACAATATGCCTTATAAATTGTTTGCCCGTTTTTCGGTGCTATTACTTTATTTGGCCATTTTATTGTTATTGATCACGTTAGCCACAGGCGTAAGTTTAAATCAAGCCAGTCGTTGGTTAACAGTGCCGGTTGTCGGTATTCGGTTTCAGCCTTCTGAATTGGCGAAGTTAGCCCTGATGGTTTATATCGCTAAAGTACTGGCGCAATTTCAGGCAGATGGTGAATCGGCCGGCAAGGGGTTTAAACCTATTATCATCCATGTGATGATTGTGTGCGGTTTGATTTTTACGGAGGATTTTTCTACTTCGGCACTGATTGGAGGAACCAGCCTGGTGGTGATGTTTATTGGGCGAATGCCTTTGAAGTATATTTTCGGTACTATTTTAACTTGTGTTTTAGGACTAGCCATGGTTATCTGGTTGTCGTCTTATGTGCCGGTTTTTCACCGGGCGGAAACCTGGAAAGCACGGATTGAGAACTTCTTCAGTGATGACGAAGTGGTGGAGGAAGATAAAGGTTATTTTAGTCAGGCTGAGAGTTCTAAAATGGCAATTGCCACAGGTGGTGTCATGGGGAAAGGTCCCGGTAACAGCCAGCAGCGTTATTTTTTACCACACCCTTACAGTGATTTCGTATATGCCATTATTGTGGAAGAATTTGGTGTCTGGGGGGCACTGGTTATTTTGTTGGCCTATCTCATTTTGCTCTTTCGGGCAGGTGTGATTGTGCGGGCCAGTTCGCGTACCTTTCCGGCCTTGTTAGTGGTAGGCCTCACCTTGATGTTAGTTTTTCAGGCTTTTATCAACATGGGTGTGGCCGTGGGGATTTTTCCGGTAACAGGACAGCCATTGCCTTTGGTGAGTATGGGAGGAACATCCATATTGTTTACATGTGCGGCGTTTGGAGCGATTTTAAGTGTTAGTCGTCATAATATAGAAGAGAAGGAAGCGGCTTTAACTAAAGAAACTGCAGAGTCATGAAAGAGCCAAGAATCATCATCAGTGGAGGCGGAACGGGAGGCCATATTTTTCCGGCCATTTCAATTGCAAATGCTATTAAGGAAATTCATCCGGATGCACAGCTTCTTTTTGTAGGGGCTAAAGGTAAGATGGAGATGGAGAAAGTGCCGGCTGCGGGGTTCGACATTGTAGGATTGCCCGTTGCGGGTTTTCATCGCAAGTTAACGGCTAAAAATCTGATGTTTCCCTTTAAGTTAATGGCTAGTCTGATGAAAGCCAGGGGAATCATAAAGAAGTTTAAACCGCAGGTGGCAGTAGGAGTGGGCGGATATGCCAGTGGTCCTGTCTTGCGCATTGCTTCTCAGTCAGGGATTCCCTGTTTATTGCAGGAACAGAATTCCTATCCGGGAGTGACGAATCGATTATTGGCGCAAAAATCAGCGAAGATTTGTGTGGCCTATGATAAAATGGAACGGTTCTTTCCGGAGAAAAAGATACTGGTCACAGGTAATCCGGTGCGCAACGACCTGTTAAGTGATATTAGTAAGGCGGAAGCGGCTCAGTTTTGGGGATTAGATACTGCTAAGAAAACCATTCTGGTGATTGGTGGTAGTTTGGGTGCACGTTCAGTAAATCAAGGCATATTAGCTGGTTTGAATGAGTTGGCCGATGATGTGCAAATCATTTGGCAGACTGGTCGATTCTATTTTGAGGAGATGAAATCAAAGATGCCAGCTACTGTAGCAGATCGTGTCATTGTTACCGACTTTATCAGTCGTATGGATATGGCATTTTCCATGGCTGATATAGTGGTGTCAAGAGCTGGTGCCAGTTCCATTTCTGAATTGGCCATTTTAGGTAAGCCAACTTTGTTTGTACCCTCACCGAATGTTTCGGAAGATCATCAGACAAAAAATGCCATGGCCCTGGTTGAAAACGACGCTGCTAAACTTTTAAAAGATGCAGATGTGGCAGCCATCATCTCAACAGCCACTTGGCTATTGCAAGATGAAAATCAGTTGGCTGGTTTATCCCGGAATATCCGACAGTTTGCCCGGCCGGATGCAGCACGTGACATTGCACAGGAAGTTATTAAATTGATTAAAGAGTCATCGAAATGATGCAGATGAATAATATAAGAAGTGTTTATTTTATTGGTATCGGTGGTATCGGTATGAGTGCAATTGCACGTTTTTTCAAATTTGAAGGGAAAAATGTAGCTGGTTACGACCGAACGTCAACGGTATTGACAAAAGAGTTGGAGCAGGAAGGCATTACCATTCATTATACCGATGATGTAGATGAAATTGCCTTGTGTTATCGGGATAAATCGTCGGCTTTGATTGTATATACACCTGCTATTCCGGATGACCATAGTGAATTACAGTATTTTCGAAATAAAGGTTTTACCCTTCAGAAACGCGCTGAGGTATTGGGATTGTTAACACAAAAACGAGATGGTGTGTGTGTGGCCGGGACTCATGGTAAAACAACCATTTCCACCATGACAGCACATTTGTTCACTAAATCAGAAGTTGGATGCAGTGCCTTTTTGGGAGGGATCTCCAATAACTATAAAACGAATTTTTTACATAGTCATCAATCGCCATATGTGGTGTTGGAGGCCGATGAGTTTGATCGTTCCTTTTTACATTTAAAACCTCATTTTGCGTTGATTTCAGCCATGGATGCCGATCATTTGGATATTTATGGTGATGAGCAGCAAGTGAAGGCTGCCTTTAATCAGTTTGTGCAGAAGATTCAACCGGGAGGTGCGCTGGTGTATAAGGCTGGCTTGCCATTGGATGAAGTGGATGAGGACGTAGAGTTGTTTAGTTATTCACTGGAGGGGGAGAGTGATTTTTATGCTACAAATATTAAACTGGTCGATGGGCTTTATCAATTCGATGTGATCTCACCTTTTGGTAAAATTCATAAATTAAAGCTGGGTATTCCGGGCCTCGTAAATGTAGAAAATGCCATTGGTGCCATCGCCTTAGCTTTGTTAGGAGATGTTGATGCAGAGGAAATCAGAAAGTCGTTGGGGGAGTTTAAAGGAATTCGTCGTCGCTTTGAATATAAAATCAAGTCGGAGAACTTGGTGATGATTGATG
>Ga0193953_1001444_pt1 | contig 10979 bp, 9 predicted proteins | sample BB_4_MG_FD_140325 | JGI IMG/M metagenome (GOLD analysis project Ga0193953, IMG submission 140325) | Microbial mat bacterial communities from the Broadkill River, Lewes, Delaware, United States - BB_4_MG | ecosystem: Environmental > Aquatic > Freshwater > River > Microbial mats | place: USA... | reverse complement strand
ATTTCTGCCGGACCTGTGACACCGGCAGAAACATGAGGAGGCAACGTTGCTTCTTCATACAACCTGAAGGGTTCGTTCTCTAACGTATCAGGGCAGACCCCTCCCCGTTTTTCCTGCTGACCGGACTGTATGATTGGGCAGTCTGTTGTTAGGCGGGAGATCCTCCTTACAGGGCGGCGGTTCGGTTCGCAATGAACCGAATGCGACAGGAATTGAATCTTAAGGGTTGAAACGCTCCGCTTGTTGACTCGGAGCATCATGTGTATCTCCTGATCTGTGGTTGGAATCAGGGGTAGGGGAGGGACAATGGCGTCCCTCCCCCCTCCCATGGTTTTTACTTCTGATTTGGGGATGTTTTCGTTTCTGGGATCATCTCGAATTACTGAATGATCTGTGTTATATATTGCAACGTCTTGGTTGAATAGACTGTTACCACAGCGCCTTGTCGAAATGTTTGATTTCGGGGAGGCTTTTACGTTTTACATTTCGAAACAGGTGTAATGATATGATTCAATTAGTCAAAAGCGGCGGTTTTCTGATGCTTCCGCTGCTTTTATGCTCTTTTGTTTCGCTGACCATTGTGATCGAGAGAACGGTGTTCTGGCTTCGCATTCGTCGAGACAGGAATCAATCCCTGGTTTACCGGGTTCTGGACCTGGCCGAAAAGGGGCTTTGGGAGGAGGTTCGGTTGGCCGCGAGGGGGTCGAAGAACTTCATCGTGCGAATTCTGGTCAACGGAATCCTGCACCGTGACTACTCCATGGCCATGGCCATGGAGTCTGCCGCGGCAGATGAGCTGCAGCGCATGCGAAAATACATGGGGGTTCTCGAGACCATCGTTACGGTGGCGCCTCTTCTGGGGATCCTCGGTACCGTGGTGGGGATCATTCACTCCTTTGATATGCTCGGTGCCAAGGGCATTGGCGATCCTCAGGCTGTCACCGGCGGCATTGCCCAGGCTCTCATCACAACGGCAGCGGGCCTATCCATCAGTATCCTGACCCTTCTTCCCTGCAATTATTTTAATTCACGGGCCGAGGCGTCGGCCCTGGCCATTGAAAAGTACGCCACGTCCCTTGAGATCACGCATGAAAAATTGATGAATGGAACAGACGAAAGGGTGAAAGAGAAACGTTCTTAGTTCTTGGTGTTGCAGGAGCAAAAAGCAAGACGACCATGAAGCGCCCTTCGGGCTACACGAAGAGGTTGGGTTGCAAGTATCCTGGTTGCGACACCTGAGACGCAGAAACTGAGGTTACGAGCGTAGCCCGTCAGCGAATGTGAACGACCTGAGGAACGAGGGGCGAGAGCATTCGCAAACCAGCTTTCGAGGTGGCTCACCTCGCCGCCGGAGGCAGATATTACATATGAAAGTAAAACGAGATTTCAGTATCAAAAACAAGCCGGACATGCTGCCGCTCATCGACGTGGTGTTTCTTCTGCTTGTCTTTTTTATCTACGCCATGCTCTCCATGAGTTATCACGATGGCCTTCAGCTTGAGCTGCCCGAATCTACCCAAGCGGTTCATATGGATGAGACCCCAGAGCTGATCCTTTCTGTGACGGCTGAAGGGGAGGTGTTTATGGGGAAAACGGCGGTACCCCTAACGGAACTTGGAGCGCGGGTGACCCGTTTTTTTGAAGGGAAGACCAAAAAGCAGGTGATTCTCTGTGGACACAAAAGCCTCTCATATCAACGCCTTTTCAGGGTGATGGATACAATTCGAGAAGCAGGCATTACCGAGATCTCCCTTCAGGCAGAGGTGGCCAAGCCTTGAAGCGTCTGATTCTTCCCGCATGCGTGGCGGCTCTTTTTCACGCGTTATTTTTTCTGATGCCTTTGCCGTCAGCTCCTGTTCCTCCCTCCGCATCCACACATGGTACCACCATCACCGTCTCCATGACCGTGCCGTCGGTCCAGAGTCTCCCAGCGGCCAAACCGGTGAAGAATCCGGCGCCTGTCAAAGAACCCCCTAAAAAGAAGAAACCGGTCAAACCCATAAAAGAAAAGCCGCGTCCTGTTGTGAAGAAAAAAGTCGCGAAACCAAAACCCAAGGTGGTGGAACCGGTCAAAGAGTCAATTCAACCCCCTGTGCCTGAGGTTGAAACCGAACCGGAACCTGCAGTTGATGAGCCGGTAGCTCACGACGAATCCGTGGCCCAGCTCCACAAGGTTGCCTCCGACACAGAGGAGACACAGAGTGCTGCATCTGCACCCGCTGTCGGTGGCACCTCCACGGCAGACCCCACGTCCGTCTACGCACCTGAACCCCGTTACCCCAAAGCCGCCATCAGGCGAGGATACCAGGGCGTGGTGCTTCTTGATATTCTCGTGAACGGAAAGGGCGAGGTAAAGGATGTAAAGATAAAAAAATCCAGCGGGCATTCGGTGCTCGATCGCAGCGCCGTGAAAGGGGTGAAGAAGTGGCGATTCTCTGCCACCGGTGCCATGGACACCACCTGGGTCACCCTGCCGGTGCGGTTTGAATTGCGGTCGTAGGGGGGGGGCTGGATGTACATTGTCCTTACCGTAGATGCTTCGGGTCCGCAGGTGATACCAATTACCCATTTTTTATCTACACGGATCAATTGGAATGGTTTTTTTGTACTATTAGTATATGGGTATGAACGCTTTTCTTTCAGAGTATTATACCTTGTGGGTATTGGGCTTGTGGAGATTTTATAAATGCTATCGGTGATAGTCATGTCACGGGTTTTGTCGCCGCTGAAAAATAAAAGGTAAAAAGGCGGTGGGGTGGTTGTTTGGACGAGGTGTGGTTTTAGATTCGGCCTCAGCACATGTGGAATGTGAAATTAGACTTTTATGACAGAACCATGGATATTACATCGTTCGCAGGGGTAGGGCGGTTACCAGAACTATCCATTCCTTTGACGGCAGTGAACGGATCACCTGTTGGTTTGTCTTTGGCTGCTGGGCATTATCAAGATGAGTTTTTGCTTTCCGCAGCCAAAAAGCTGTTTTCGGAAATTGGGTAGCGTACATAGCATCTAATTATCGATAACCATGCAGCATGTGTCCCTATCGGCTAAACATCTGCCTGATATGTATAGAGTCGGCTTAATAATACAGACCTTACAACATTATCCGTGAATGATTTCTGCGTTAAGGGTGGCTGTGGCTCGGCCACCATGCCACCGGAGACAGCTATGTAGGCGCAGAATCGTTACGATTTTTTATCCCGCCACACCTCTTCGTAGGTGACATCACTTCTCTCAATTTTCTCCCTGCAATGTTCACAACACATCACCGGCTTCAAGGTGTGTCCGCATGTCTTGTGATGAAGCGTAAGCGGTGGTCCTGACTCATCTGACAGCCAGCGGTCGCCCCAGTTGATGAACGACAGGATAATAGAGAACAGATCCCATCCTTTTTCCGTTAATATATATGTTTTCCGACGTGCATCCTTCTGATCTTTATGGGTTTCAAAAATCCCGTTCTCCACCAGCCACTTGAGCCGGTCTGTCAATACGTTGGTGGCAATACCAAGGTTGGACAGAAACTCATCGTAGTATTTGACGCCGAAAAACGCTTCTCGAATGATAAAAATAATCCAGCGGTCTCCGAGTATTTCCAATGAACGCCCCACGGAACAAACCCTCGGGTCTGCTGGCTTGTTTAACTTTTTCATCTGGTGTTTCCTCTGAAATGCACTGATTTTTTATTAGGTATGTCATCTATACTATAATTGGCACGGCCTTTCTCGTTTGACAAGAAAAATGACTTGCAAAATGCAAGTTACTTTTTGTACGTTAAATTTCACTTGCTATTTGCAAGTGAAATATTGGGAGAGAGAACAGGTGTTTTGCGGATTGAAAGCATAAGGAGCAGGTGCTGATGGGAGAGGTAAAAGAAAAAGTCATTGATTTGTGCAATAAAATCAGTATGGTCAAACGCGGTTCAAAAGGTGAGATCACACCGGAAGACCCTGAATATAAGCTGCTTGAATGCGTTGTGACGGATGAAATGGCCGAAGCGGCGTTGTGCCTTAAGTTCCGCGAGCCCCGGAGTGCTGAAGAGGTTGCATCTGTGTGGGGCAGGCCCGTTGAAGAGACCGAACGGATTTTGCAGAGATGCGGTGATGTGGGTGCGGCCATGTTCCGTGACGATGACGGGGTCAACATGTACTGGCTGGAGCTTTGGGTTCCCGGCCACATGGAGATGGTCGTCAACAACAGTGAAAACTATAAAAAATACCCACAGATCGGCGAGGCCTTTGACGGCTACGGCAAGAAGAAGGCCCCCCTTACCGCCGGAAACTTCCCCATCGGCACAGGCCCCATGCGGACCATTCCCATCGAAAGCGCCATTGACGGCGAAACCCGAAGGGCCTCTTACGAAGAAATATCCGGATACCTCAACTCGGCCACCACATTCTCCGTTTCGGACTGCTCCTGCCGCACCTCCCGTGAATCCATGGGGGAGGGGTGCGGACATCTGAAAGAAGACATGTGTATTCAGCTCGATGATGCCGCCGACTATTATATTCAGTCGGGCAAAGGCCGTCAGATTACCCGGGAAGAGGCCTTTGAAATCATCAAAAAAGCCGAAGAAAATGGCCTCATGCACAACATCCCCAATATTGAGGAGGTCGGTCATACACACGCCATATGCAATTGTTGCGGCTGCGGGTGTTATGCGGTGCGTAACGCGAACATGTGGCGAAACCCCGACTTTATCAAATCCAACTACCTGGCAAAGGTAGACATGGATAAGTGTGTCGCCTGTGGTGAATGTGTTGAAAACTGCCCCACCAATGCCTTGGCCCTGGGGCAGAAGCTTTGCGCCGATACCCTGCCGCGTAAGAAAAAGCCGGATCTTCCGCACAACACGGAATGGGGCCCGGAATACTGGAATGTTGAGTATCGCACCAACCGAGCTGTTGTTGACGAAACCGGCACCAGCCCCTGCAAGGCGGACTGCCCCGCACACATAGGCATCCAGGGGTACCTGAAACTTGCGTCCCAGGGTCGCTACACGGAAGCCCTTCAGCTGATCAAAGAAGAAAACCCATTTCCAGCCGTGTGCGGACGCGTCTGCCCCCGCAAATGCGAATCCTCCTGTACCCGTGGTGACCTCGACGCCCCCATCGCCATTGATGAGGTCAAAAAATTTATCGCCCAAAAAGAACTTGATGCCGAAACCCGGTTCATTCCGAAAAAGAGACACGATTACGGCAAGAAGATCGCCATCGTCGGCGCCGGTCCCGCAGGTCTCTCCTGTGCCTACTATCTGGCCATTGATGGGTATAAGGTCACGGTATTTGAAAAGGAAAAAGCCCTCGGCGGTATGCTCACCATGGGGATCCCGTCCTACCGCCTGGAAAAAGATGTGGTCAATGCCGAGATCGATATCTTGCGTGAGATGGGTGTTGCGTTTAAAACCGGTGTGGACGTGGGCAGGGACGTCACCTTAGATGATTTAAGGGGCGAAGGTATTGAAGCTTTCTACATGGCCATCGGTGCCCAGTCCGGAAGAAAAATCGGCATTGAAGGAGAGGACGCCGAAGGCGTCATGACCGGTGTGGATTTCTTGCGCAAGGTGAATCTTGGTGAAGAGATGACACTCGGTGGAAAGACCCTCGTTATCGGCGGCGGCAATGTGGCCATCGACGTGGCCCGGACCGCCACACGGGTGGGGGCCTCCTCAGTTGACATGTATTGTCTCGAGAGTTCCGGCAATATGCCGGCACTGCAGGAAGAGATTGATGAAGCAACAGAAGAGGACATTGTTATCAACAACGCCTGGGGGCCCAAACGCGTCGTGACCGAAAACGGCAGGGTCATCGGTGTTGAGTTTGTAAAATGTGTGTCCGTCTTTGATGAAAACGGCAGGTTCAGCCCAACCTACGATGAAAACGAGGCAACGGTTGTTGACGCAGACCATGTCCTCATCTCCGTGGGCCAGGCCATGGATTGGGGTAACCTTATTAAAGGCAGCAGCATTGAACTCAATCCCAATCAGACGATCAAAGCCGATGCGCTGACATTTCAGACCGGTGAACCTGATGTATTCGCCGGTGGTGACGCCCTTATCGGACCCAGCTTTGCCATTGACGCCATCGCCATGGGCAAGGAGGGGGCCATCTCCATTCATCGGTATGTGAACCCCGGACAGAGCCTTGTTCTGGGCCGAATCAAAAGAGAGTATGTCTCTTTTGATAAAAAGACTCTCAATCTCAGCGGGTACGACCGTGCACCCCGAGAAAAAACCGCCCATGTGGACGGCAAGCAAGCCAAGCAAACCTTCAAGGATTTGCGGGGCACCTTCACCGAAGAGCAGGTTCGAAAAGAGACAGAGCGCTGCCTCGGCTGCGGTGCAACCGTGGTGGACGAGTTCATGTGCGTTGGGTGCGGCATGTGTACCACCAAGTGTAAGTTCGATGCCATCAAGCTGGTTCGGGTGCGTGATGAGGCCGGCGTCGATTTTGATGACCTGAAAAAAACGGTGGTCAAGCATGTCCTCAAGCGCAAGGTGAAGATCGCCGTTGCCAAGCCGTGGAAGAAACTAAAAAAAGCCGTCTCCATGTAATGGGAATGTAAAAGTGAGGGTAACATGGACTCCGGCGGCCCTGCCGGGGGGCAAACTTTTGAAAAGTTTGATAAACAGGTCTTAAAAGCTGTCATCTGCTTCACCGATGTCGGCAAGATATATGGTTCTGGTTTAACGAGTCTGCCGCCTCTTTTCTTTCAGCCCGCAGGGCTGAGAGAGAGAGGCCGCAACCGGAAAGTTTTCGGGGCTCATTTCAAAAGGCGACCCACCGGAGGCTTAGCTGAATAATTACCAGATTTTGTTTTAAAGGCGGGTGTTATTTGCCCCGAGGAACGAGGGACAAAGCGCATCCGCTACCTGCTTTCAAGGTGGCTCTCCTTGCCGCCGGAGGCGAATTGAATAGATACAAGCGAGGTTGAACAGATATGGACTCCTATAAAATTCTTGAAATCAAAGAGAGTGTTTTCGAAGACAATGACCGCCAGGCTGACCTTTTGAGGGGCGATTTGAAAACCGAGAAGACATTTTTGCTGAACCTTATGTCGTCACCCGGCTCGGGCAAAACAACGACACTGGTTCAGACCATTGCAGCCTTGAAAGACGACATGTCCATCGGCATCATGGAGGCCGACATCGATTCGGATGTGGACGCCAGGACCATCTTTGAAACAGGCGCCAAAGTTATTCAGCTTCACACGGGGGGCATGTGCCACCTTGACGCAGAGATGACCAGGCAAGGCCTCGAGGGCCTGGGCACCCAGGGCATCGATCTTGCCATTTTGGAAAATGTGGGAAACCTGGTCTGCCCGGCAGAGTTTGATACCGGGGCATCAAAAAACGCCATGATCCTGAGCGTCCCCGAGGGGGATGACAAGCCGTTAAAGTATCCCCTCATGTTCTCCATTGTGGATGTTCTTCTGGTAAACAAAATTGATGCCATGGATTTCTTTAATTTTGACCTTGAAGCGGTGAAAGAACGGGTCACAAAACTCAACCCCAAGATTAAGGTGATTCCCATCTCTGCAAAGACAGGGGAGGGGATTGATGAGTGGGCGGACTGGCTCCGAGGCGAAGTAAAGGCTTGGAATAGCTGATGTGAAATCTGCGGTCGCAGCCTCCGGCGGCAAGGTGAGCCACCTTGAAAGCAGGGCTCAGATGCGCTTTGACCCTCGTTCCTCGGGTCAAATCACATCCGAGCTTGAAACGGAATTCGTTCATGGACCCGGAATGTTATTGGGGTTCATGTCAAAAAGCGCCCCGCCGGAGGCATAGCTGAATCGTTACCATTTTTTATGAAGAATTCTGGATAGGTGAGTCTGGTGCATGAATTAGGCGTCGTCATCAAGGTTGTGAAAAATGTCGAAGATTTCGCAAAGAAAAACGGTGTGACCAACATTGAGACCCTGGTCCTTCAAATTGGCGCACTGGCATCGGTGATTCCCCGCTTTGTAGAGGATTGCTATCCCATGGCGGTCAAGGACACCCTGCTTGAGGAGACCACACTGAAAATTGAAGTCCTTCCGGCCAACGCACGGTGCAGGGCATGTGAAAAGGTCTTCAATGCCCTGAAACATAAGAGCGTCTGCCCCCACTGCAACGGTGAAAAGGTGGAGATGATCAGCGGCAATGAGTTTATGATCAAGGAGATTGTCGCCTGTTGAGATTTTTTTGTATCTATTCAGCTCAACGTCGCCTCCGGCGGCCCTGCCGGGGGCCAAACTTTTGCCTGATCTAAGTGCTGGGTGTGATAAACAGATGTTGAGGTTGATTTTGATTCATTCTAAGGCGTTGGTTTACCGATTGGATTTGGCGTGCTGAGCGGCAAAAGGGAATGCAACCGGAACGTTTTTGCGGAGTGTTTTCAAAAAACGACCCGCCGGAGGCAGATTAAATGCCTACACAAAAGATATGGAAAAGCCCTGTAACGATCACTCACGCTGTGGTGACTGTGAACTGTTTCATAGATTAAATAAACAATTTCGCTTATATTCCTGATTCTGGGTAATACGACCCCTGTCATTCAACTCTTTGTTTTGAGGTCCAGATGAAGGTCATCAAGTCCATCGTCCTGTTCGTTGCCGTAGCTCTGATACTCCCGTTTTCCTCTCAGGCATCACGGGGCCTGAAACCCACCTACCTGTCCCCTTCGGGTGACACGGTCACCGGAGCCAACTGGCTGTTTGTCATCGGCATCAATGACTACGGCACCTGGCCGAAGCTTCAAACCGCTGTCAACGATGCGACGTCGCTCAAAAACGTTCTTCTTGAGCGGTACCGATACGATCAGGAACATGTCATCGAGTTGTATGATAACGAGGCCACAAGGCAAAATATCATCGGCAACCTAAGGTACCTGGCCAAAAATATCCAAGCGAACGATTCCCTGGTTATTTTTTATGCCGGTCATGGGCACATCGATTCCATTACAAAGGCGGGCAGCTGGATCCCTGTTAACAGTGACATGGATAACTCCGCCTCCTGGATCTCCAACCATGAGATCAAGCAATACCTGGCCGTCGACGCCATCAAAGCAAAGCATATTCTCCTGGTGTCTGATTCGTGTTTTTCCGGCGATTTTTTCAGGGGCAAGCGGGGGAAACTTCCTGCCGTTACGCCTGCGGTGATAAAAAAGGCATACAAGCTCACGTCACGGCAGGCCATCGCATCCGGTGGCCTCGAGCCTGTCAGTGATGCCGGTTTTGGCAACAACAGCGTGTTTTCTCATTTTTTTATCAAAACCCTGAAGGAAAACTCCGACCCCTTTATCACCCCGTCTGTCCTTTTCCCCGATATCAAAGCCGGTGTGGCTGAAAATGCCGAGCAGTTCCCCACGTTTGGGTCGCTCACGGGCGCAGGCGGCCAGCAGGGGGGAGAGTTTGTTTTTTTCCTCAGGCAAGACACCCAGCTTAAGGATCTCTCTTCGGTCGCAGCCAAGAAAGCAAAGGAGCTGGAGCGGTTAAGAAAACTTGAACAGGAGGAAATCCTCGCAACAACCCGTGAGAAGGCCGAGATCGCACAACGCAAAGATGAGATTGCAGCGCTTGATACACAGATTGCCGCCATGAATAAACGGTTGGGAACCACGTCAGAAAAGGAAGATGACAGCCTCAAGGCCATGCTGACAATGGTTCGGCAAAAAGAGGAGCAACAAACAAAGCTGGACGCCTTGAAACAGAAGAAAGCCGCAGAAACCGCCACGCGTCAGGCCGAGATCATCCGCCTGAGAAGACAGGCAGCAGAAAAAGAGCGTGCCGAGTTGCAAAGCGACATCCGGGATTACAATGAAATCGTCTCCTCCGACTATGGCCTGGATATGGCAGACAGCGCCTGGCAATTTCTGGTCAAGAAATACCCCGTACGGGCAGAAGGGGTGAAAAAGGGGGATGTCAAAACCCTGGCAAGTCCCGGAACATTAAAAATCAGTGCGAGCCCGAGGAATGCCGGTGTCGCGTTTGAGATGATGGACCGGGATTACGTTGAAGGAATAGAGCTGGATCCGGGAGACTATGAAGTGACCGTTTCCGCAGAGGGGCATTATTCAAAGCGTGTCTCAATCCACATGAAAGCCGGACGAACCAATCGGGTTTACGTTGATCTTGATCGGGGATTCGAGAACTCCATCGGGATGACATTTGTCTATATCAATCCAGGTACCTTTAAAATGGGGTCTAAAAAATCCGATTACACTAAACCGGTTCACAACGTCACCCTGACCCGGGGCTTTTACATGCAGACAACGGAAGTGACCCAAGGGCAGTGGAAGGACGTAATGCGAACGAATCCGTCCCACAACGTGGAGTGTGGTGATGAGTGCCCTGTGGAGACCGTATCATGGAATGATGCCAAAGAGTTTATCAAGCGGCTGAACCGGAAAGAGGGCACAGACAAGTACCGGCTCCCCACCGAAGCGGAGTGGGAGTATGCCTGCCGGGCGAACAGCAGCTCACCGTATGCAAAGGGTGCCACCCTTGCCGATGTGGCATGGTACAAGGGTAGCGATCTGTGGGTCGTGGGGACGCAGCCTGTCGCAAAGAAAAAACCCAACACGTGGGGCCTCTACGATATGCATGGGAATGTTCAGGAGTGGTGTGAAGACTGGAAAGATGACTACCCCAAAGAACACCTCACCGACCCTTCCGGTCCGCCAACCGGTATACACCGCATCCAGCGGGGGGGCGACGCAGGCTCGTCTGAATCAAGCTGCACGGCCGAAGTCCGTGACTACGGCAACCCTGAAAGGGGTTTTTTGTATGATGGGTTCCGGCTAGTCAGGAATCCCTGAATACCACAGGATCGCGTTTCAATGATAAAAAAGACAACCGATGAGTAACCATTCAGATCAAGGTTGCCTCCGGCAGCCAAACGTTTTCCTGTATTTATGAGCTGGTTTTGACAAACAGGTTTTAAGCGCTGTTTCAATGGCATCACCGATGTTCGCAATCCATGGCGTTTGGGCCCCTTTTCTTTT
>Ga0193953_1001442_pt1 | contig 11002 bp, 9 predicted proteins | sample BB_4_MG_FD_140325 | JGI IMG/M metagenome (GOLD analysis project Ga0193953, IMG submission 140325) | Microbial mat bacterial communities from the Broadkill River, Lewes, Delaware, United States - BB_4_MG | ecosystem: Environmental > Aquatic > Freshwater > River > Microbial mats | place: USA... | reverse complement strand
TCGAAATCAATCGTAAAGAACAGGTTACCTTTGTATTTGCCACTCATGATAAACGAGTGATGGATAGAGCTAGAAGAATCATCACCCTAACTGATGGAAAAATAACTAGTGACGAAAAGATAGACCAAACTTACTAACAAGATGAACAAAGAATGAGACTCAGCGCCATCAACAACTATATGACCGCAGTAAAAATAAACATCCTCCTCAGTTTATTCTTTACGACCCTTCCCCTATGCGCTCAAAAAGATTGGTCACTCAAAGGACGAATCGAAGCCATGCCCGTAATTTCGTACAACAATCAAACGATACAAGACCTCACAACAAGCCAAAAGAATCCAATAACTTATGGAGAAATCAATAATCGATTAGATTTCCAATGGTATCCTACAAACACGTGGACATTTCATCTAGGAATACGAAATAATCTCAATGGCGGAGACCTCCTACATACATTCAATACCAAAACGAACAAATCCTATAATAAATTTCTTTCCGAAGATAATGGTTATCTCAATTTAACCCACCGCTGGATCAACAATAATGACTATACCTTTTACAGCACCATCGATCGACTACAACTAACCAATGTCTGTGGGAATCTCACAACCACTCTAGGACGTCAACGAATCAACTGGGGAATCAGCGAAGTATGGCAACCAAATGACATTTTCAATTCATATAACTACTTTGACTTTAACTATCCAGAACATGCAGGAAGTGATGCCATCCGTTTGCAATACTACACAGGAGCCACGTCATCGATAGATATCGCCTACAAGATAAACCGTCAAAACCAAAGCACCTATGCCCTACGTTATAAATCAATGATTGACAGTTATGACTGGCAAGTACTCGCAGGCATCATGAACCAACAATACTCCACACTAGGGCTTGGCTGGTCAGGTAATCTAGCAGATGCAGGCTTTACAGGTGAGATAACCTATTTCCACCCTTTACATTCAGATGAAGGACAAGAAACACTACTAGCTAGCGTGTCTAGCAATTATCTATTTACCAATCAATTCCTACTCTCAGCATCCGTACTATTCAATACAGCAGGAACGACACACAGCGCAAGAAACAACCGCTTGATGTATCAAAACGATATCACCGCACTAGACTATACCCGTTCTATTATGGAATGCATGGCCCGATTCTCCTATCCAGTCACCCCCCTATTTACCGTAAGTTGTGCTACAATAATCAATCCATTTGATTATAGCAACTACCTCTCACCATCCGTGGAATACTCTACAAGTAACAATACCTCACTGATGCTATTAGGCCAGTTCTTTTCAGGAAAAAAAGATTCAGAATACGGCAATTATGGTCAAGGAATCTATCTACGATTTACTTGGAATTTCTTTATGTAAAATAAAACTAGCACAATAATAAAATTCATTGTTATTGTGCTAGTTACTTTTTATTCCGGAGAGAATTTCTTTCATTAGTATTTAGCTAATGACTGATAAAACTAAAATTCTATTTAGCATCCCAAAAAGAGCCCTCTTCTTTCAACTGTTTTTCAAAGGCCTCTAAATCAGTTAGCAATTCCGAAACCTTTTCTGGATGTTGTTTGGCCACATCAATCCGTTCCCCTAAATCTTTTTCAACTTGAAATAACAAAGGCTTTTCTCTAGAAGCAGTAAAGCCATAGTCATTCTTTGTTTGAGAACCGATACGAACATGTAACTTCCACGGACCCTTTCGAATGGCAGAAGGCAAGTTATCCCAATAAGAATAGAAAAATTTAAATTCATCTAATTTATTCTTATACGTCTCAGGCATTAATAATGGACGAATATCTCTTCCATCAATAGATCTATCCTTAGGCAATTCCACCCCAGCAATCTTAAAAATAGTAGGCAATATATCCAAATTACTGATAGGCGTTTGTTCACTTCTATCCCCTTTAATTTTTGCAGGCCAACTGATGATACCAGGCACGCGATGACCACCTTCCCATGTAGAACCTTTGCCATCTCTAAATGGTGTAGCATACCCAACTTTCAATCGTGTATCCCCATATTTAGTATCAGACTTATTACTAAATCTAATCCAAGGTCCATTATCTGAAGCAAAGATAACAATCGTATTCTCTCTTACTCCTGCCTCTTCTAAAGTATTCATAACAAGACCAATAGAAGCATCTAACTCCTCCATCACATCACCAAGCGTTCCATTACGTGATCGACCCTTAAAATCATCACTAACGAACAGACCAAGATGTGGCATATTAAACGCCACGTATGCAAAAAATGGATTCGCTTTATTCTTTTTGATAAAGTTAACCGCTGCTTTGGTACACACCCCCGTTAACGATTCGGAAGCCTTCACATCAGAAGGTAAGTCCTTTGCTAATAATTCATACCCAGGAATTGGATTATTACCCTGAGGATTGCTTTTTAAAAGCATTGCACTATCATAGTCATGCGATACATTCGTTCCAATCCATTGGTCAAAACCATGAGCTAAAGGCAAAGCTTCTGGAGAAAAATGATTCTTCTCGTTAGGCGTACCCAAGTGCCATTTTCCAAACATCCCAGTTTTATAGCCCACCGATTTTAATCCATCAGCAAGCGTGATTTCCTTCTCATGAAGATGTCTCTTTGAATCAGGTCCAATCACCCAAGAGCCCAATCCAGAACGTCCAGGATAACGTCCAGTCAATAGCGAATAACGCGATGCCGAACTTGCAGCAGTAGCCACATAGAACTGCGTAAAGTTAACACCACTCTCTTTTAGCTTTGTGATATTCGGCGTTTTTATGGTAGGATTACCATTATGGGCTACATCTCCATACCCGCTATCATCAAGATAAAACAAGACTACATTAGGTTTTGTCTCCTCTTCTTTTTTAATATTAGTACATCCCACTTCTGAAAACAGAAGTATAAAGCCTAAAAATTTTAAATGATCAAATTTCATCATATATATTTAAAAAAATTGAATTTCTCTTTATTTAAAAGTCAACAATACGCGTTCATTTTTGCTCAAAGAAAGCACCACAAAACCATCATTTATATCAATCAATCTTCCATCTCTCTCAATTGATGTAACCCCTTGAGGCACTTTCAATTTAAATTCATGAGAGACTGTTGCAAATAATTCAGCATTTTGTAATTGATTATTCTTCCAAGCTACATTTACCTCAGCGCCCCCCGAACTTTTAATCCCTTGAAGCTACCCTGAGACCATGTATCAGGAACAGCTGGCAATAACTCGATAAAACCATCGTGACTTTGGATAAGCATTTCAGCAATACCCGCTGTGCCCCCTAAGTTACCATCAATTTGAAAAGGAGGATGCGCACAAAACAAATTTGGATAAGTACCACTACCCGCTCCATTCATCTTAACAATATCACCAACTGCAGGTTCCAACAAACTCTTCAACAGTTTATTAGCCCTATTCCCATCGTGTAAACGTGCCCAAAAGTTAATTTTCCATGCACGAGACCAACCAGTGCCCCCATCCCCTCTACGTTCAAGAGATTGTTGAGCAGCTTCAGCTAATTCAGGCGTACGATAAGGACTAATTTGATTAGAAGGATAAAGTCCATACAGATGTGACACATGTCGATGATGAATATCCGTTTCCTTATAATCTTCGAGCCATTCCTGCAAATAACCATTCGGACTAATTTGCATAGGAGGAAGTTGAGGAAGCGTTTCACGTATCTTCTTAGTTGTTTCATCATCAATACCCAATACCTTTGCAGCATCTAATGTATTATTAAATAATTCTTTAATGATTTGCACATCCATTGTAGGCCCCATACAGACAGACACAGCAGCTTTACTACCAGGAAGATAGAAACTATTCTCAGGAGATGAAGATGGCGCAGTAACCAACCACCCATTTTTAGGTTCAGCAATCATACTAGTCAAAAAGAAAAGACTAGCATGAGCAAGTGTCGGATAAACACTTGCTAAATAACCTCTATCTTGAGTAAACTGATAATGTTCAGAAAGATGTTCACAAAGCCAAGCACCACCCGTATTGGTTGATCCCCAAGAAGCATGCTCACCCGGTGCTGTAAACTGCCAAGGATTACTGATCACATGCGCCATCCATCCGTCAGCATTATAAAAAGTCTTAGCAGTAGCTGTTCCCGATGCCTCCAAAGATTTTGTAAAATCAATCAACGGTCTATGTAATTCAGAAAGATTACAAACTTCAGCAGCCCAATAATTCATCTGCAAGTTAATGTTAAGATGATAATCCCCATTCCAAGGTGTTTGAACCGTATTTGCCCATAATCCTTGAAGATTGAGCGGCATAGAACCCTCACGAGTCCCACTAATGATTAAGTAACGACCAAATTGGAAATACAATGCAGCAAATGCAGGGTCTCCATTCGTTTGAAACTGACGCAATCGTTCAGGAGTAGAAAACCTATTATTTTGTTCCCCTAGATTCAATTCCACACGATTAAATTTTTCCTGATAAGCAACTATATGATCCTTCCTCAATTGCTTATAATCAAGGACACTCGCATCTGCCATCAATTTCTCAACAGTCTTCTGATAACTTTTATCCAGCATATTGGTCGAAGTAGAAATCATAATTAAAACCTCATCAGCATCTGAAACAGATAACGAATGATTCTTCGCAGATAAAAATCCCCCTTTATTGATCAATTCCACTTTCGTTAAGTAACTGACACCTTTAGCTGTATGATGTCCATCATTCAACTGCCCTTTCATATACATGGCATTATCCTTCAGATAAACCTCAGCTCGTTCAGGTCTAGAGAGTTCCATATTAAATGCTATTGACTTTTTCTTATCAGCAGTAAGCCGAATAATCATCACATCATTATTATGCGAAACAAAATATTCACGATTATAGTTAACAGTACCTTTTTTGAAAGAAGTGTTTGCAATCGCATCATTCAGCTGAAGAGAACGAGAATAATTAGCTGCTTTAACTTCTGTGGGATAAGTATAATGGATATTCAAATCACCAACCATTTGAAAACATCCATAAGGAGCATCCTTGCCTTGACCACCACCAGAGCCCTGACCGTTGCAACGAAAAGATTTATACATCAAATTTTGCGCATCTAGATTCTTACCGTCAAGTAAAAGTTGTCGGACTTTAGGAAGATAATGGAGAGCTTCGGGATTCAACGCTTCAGGATCTACACTTCCCGACCACATAGTGATATCGTTAAGTACAATCTTTTCGGATTCCACACCACCATCAGGCATCATACCTATACGTCCATTACCAAGAGGCAAAGTCGCCTCCCAAATTTTAGCCGGAGAATGATACAAAAGGACGAGGTCTTGTCTATCCACTTCTGCTGAAGTACAACCGAAAAATAAAATAGCTAATAAAAAAAGGACAAATGAATTAGTTCGCATAGTTGTGGATCTATTATTATTTCTTTAAGGTTAGTAATAGCTAATCATTGAAGGATACCTATGACTTCCATAAATTTCCAATTATAAAAAGCATTTTCAGTGTTAAGCACAAAGATACTATATCTTTTTGTAAGGAATAACTTACAATGAATTTATTTAGTCCATGTTACAGTCCTTTTTCGAAGCAATTATAGTCAAAAGAACGAACTAAAATCAGCTTGAAAAATTTTCAGATAAATTATTCTAATATAATTCTTTAAAATTATTCATCAAAAATTTGGTAGGAATAAAAAAAGACGGTATATTTGCAACGCTTTAAAGGAAATAAGGTTCGTATATAGGACTAAAAAAAACCTTTATAGAAGTCTTTTGGAAATGTGGGTGAGTGGCTGAAACCACCAGTTTGCTAAACTGACGTACTCTATTCGGGTACCGGGGGTTCGAATCCCCCCGTTTCCGCTGAACTTTTAAAAGTTAGCGCAATAACAATTAATCTTGTTATTGCGCTTTTTTTATGTCCATACAAATCACTCTATAACTACAGCGAAAGGCCATATTAATCCTTTGGAATTACTTCCAGAAATGTCATGTGATATAGGCACAAAAAAAGGAGAAAAAATAGATTACGCTATAATAAAAGAAGGTAAACCTATTATTTTAATTGAATGCAAACATTGGAAACAAAATCTGAATTTACACGATAATCAATTATTAAGATATTTCAATGTATCAAAAGCTAAATTTGGTGTTTTAACAAATGGTATTATATATAAATTCTATACTGATTTGTTGGAGCCCAATAAAATGGATAAGAAACCATTCTTGGAAATTGATATGCTAAATTTAAAGGATAATCAGATAGAAGAATTAAAAAAGTTTCATAAATCATATTTCGATATTGAGACTATTCTCAGTTCAGCTAGTGAATTAAAGTATATCCACGAATTAAAAAGTATACTTACTGAAGAATTTGTTAAATTACAGAAACCATACTTCGTATAAAAGGCATTAGTTCTTCTATTATTCAAAGAATCTACAGTTATGAATTGACAACCAGCCAACTTATATGCAGTAAAAGTATGAACAATATAATCAAGAATATTTGTACCTATTTCTTTGCTTTGTAGATTTTTGGATACTCCGAAATAAGTAATATTTATAGCTGGGAACAAAATTTGTTTCTTGAATATATTATTATAGTCATCATCTATTTTGGAGTTTGTAAAAAGAGAACAGAAGATAACCCAAAAGAAAATCAAGATTGATCCCAACATAAAATATACCCACATCAATTTATATGGCATACCAAAGTAAAATAGTCATTTAGAGACACTAGTTAGCAAACCAATTTTTTGTATTGTTTGCTATATGGACCAAAATCAACATGACTGGCACTTCTACCAAAACACCAACTACTGTGGCCAATGCTGCACCCGATTGCAATCCAAATAATGAAATGGCAACAGCTACAGATAACTCAAAGAAATTGCTAGAGCCAATCATTCCTGCTGGGGCTGCCACATTATGAGGCAATTTCATCCATTTAGCCCACCCGTACGTGATAAAAAAGATAAGGAACGTTTGCAACATTAAAGGAATGGCTATTAAAAGAATATGCAACGGGTTTCCCATGATTGTATTCCCTTGGAAAGAAAACAAGATAATCAATGTCAGAAGCAAACCAATGATAGTATAATTGTCAAACTTCTTGACAAAGACATTATTGAAATAGGAAATCCCTTTTCGTTTCACAACAGAAATACGCGTAATGACTCCTGCAAGAAGTGGAATGGCTACAAATAAGATAACAGATAGGATTAGCGTATCCCAAGGAATTGAAACACCGCCTATACCTAATAAAAATGCAACCAATGGAACATACGCCACGAGAATAATTAAATCATTAATCGCTACTTGCACAAGAGTATAAGCAGCATCTCCTTTGGTTAAATAACTCCAAACAAATACCATTGCTGTACACGGAGCTGCTCCCAAGAGGACAACACCTGAGAGATATTCTTGAGCTAGATCACCTGACATAAAGGGTTTAAATAGGATTATAAAAAAGAAATAACCTATTCCAAACATAGTAAATGGTTTGATTAGCCAGTTAATGACACAGGTCAACATAATACCTTTGGGACGTTTTCCTACGTTTTTTATACTCTGAAAATCTACCTTAAGCATCATTGGATATATCATTAACCAAATTAATATGGCAACTGGAATAGAAACATTTGCATATTCAAATTTACTCAGTATGTTTGGAATGACAGGAACCCATTGACCGATTGCCAAGCCAATGACTATGCAGAGCATCACCCAAATGGTTAGATATTTCTCAAAAAATCCTATTTTCTTTGTTTCTTCCATCTTATCCTTTGTTTCTTCAATTCTATCCTTTTTGAACTTATTTTTATTAAATCAGCTTGCTGTTTTATTTAAAGATAGTAAATCCATGCATAGTACAATCCAACCGCAATAAAGAGTATAGCAACGATTTTACGGAACCATTTCTCAAACCATTTCATCTGATTGTAGAATTTACCCAATTCAGAAATGCTATAGGCTAATATCCAAGAGATCAGAAGAACGGGTAAGCCGGTTGCAATGGCAAAGATAACGGGTAATAGATATCCTCCTGATGTGGCCGAAGCAGACATGGGCATCAACATTCCGAAGTAAAGCATACCACTTGTGGGACAAAAGGCAAAGGCAAAGAGTGCACCAAGAAATAGAGCACCCCATCCTCCTTTGGCTTTTTTCTCTAACTTATCACCACCCAAATGCAAAGAGGGAATATTTATTTTGATTAAATCAAGCATATAAAGTCCCATAAAAATAAGGACTGGAGAAAGGACTAATTCCCCGTATTTACTCACTGTCTTTTGTATAGCAAACATACTTGCGCCTTCTCGTAATATAGGAATCAGGATGAACCCCAACAGCGTATAGGTAACAATGCGTCCTAGCGTATAGAGCAATCCATTGATGAAAATCCGATTTTGGTTCTCTATATCTTTACTTATATATCCTATAGCGGTGATATTTGTAGCAAGAGGACATGGACTTATGGCAGTCAGAAGTCCTAATAGAAAGGTCGTAACCGCAGGAAAGTAGTTATTGTCTAATAAGGTTTGTAGAAAATCCATTTCAATCCTATTTTAGTTGTATTCCAATCTTATTTGAACCCTATCTCAATTCTATTTCAATCCTGCATTGATCACACTTTCAATACCTTCATAGAATTTTTGCGGAGTAGTTCTTGCTGTAGAAAAACTAAAACGTGTCATATCTTTCACGGATTCTTTGCCATCTTTCCAATCATTAATCAATAACGTTGACCAAGTCACTTCGTATTTATTAGCGATTGCTTCATTTTCTTTCTTTGAAATATCGATGACTTTATAAACAATTTCTCCTTTGGCTATTTGTTTAGCATATACACTATCTAATAGTACTTTAGTATGCGTTTCTACAGCACGACAAGTGACGCATCGCTTAGCTCCATGGAAATAAAGGATTTCTATATGGTCTGACTTGTTTTGATCGACAGAGCTTATCGTTGTGCTAGTTTCAGTCGTCTTAGTTTGATTCGTAGTCTCTTTCTTGGTTTTAGTCCCACATGAGATTACAACTAATGATACAGCTAATAGATAGATGATTCTTTTCATTTTCATTAAACTTTATATGAATATGTTTATTTTATTGTTCGCGAACATACGAACAATAAAATAAACATCCAAACTTATGGGCTTTAAAAAAATAAGTCTAATGTCTTAAACCATGTTTCTTTGCATTACGCAAAAGGGTTTTCAATTCCTTCACCTTCTCAGGATATTGAAAATATAAATTAATACGTTCATACGGATCATCACGTACATTGTACAATTGACCTTCGGGTCCATTTTCTACTTGATCCACATGCAAAGGGGTAGAAAATCCAGCGGAACCTAAACAAGCACAATATTTCCAATCCCCTACTTTTATGGCTAATTTATTAGCTGCTGAATAATATAGAATCTGACTACGTATAGGGGTTTCTTTGCCATCATTCAAGACAGGCAAAAAGCTAAAACTATCTTCAGCTGTATCAGCAGCTAAGGTTGTTTGTGTCAAATCAGCTAACGTACCCAAAATATCAATCAAACCTACTGTGCCATCATACTGACTCGGTTTCTTAATGACTGAAGGCCATGTGACGCATAGAGGTATATGATGTCCCCCATCCCAAATATCACCTTTGGTTCCACGTCGGCCATAGTTACTCATATGTGCATATTGTTGGATATCTTCATCGCTACATGGGGCCCCGTTATCACTGGCAAACATGACTATGGTATTATCAGCAATTCCTAAATCTATAAGTCGTTGCTGCACACGTTTCACGATATCATCTATTTGTGCAACAAAATCACCATACGTACCTAGTGTAGTCGTTCCTTTAAACTGAGCATTGGGCATCCACGGTGTATGTGGTCCTGTTAGCGGCAAATAAAGCATAAATGGTTTTTTCTTATTGGCTTCACGGTCGATAAAAGACAATCCTTCATTTGTTATGATATCTAGACAATCTTCTACCTTATATGAACGAGACATTTCGCCATTGCGCCACCACACGCCATGTTCCCAATAGATATCATCTGCTGTGGTATATTTTTTATCCCATTCATTTTTCGTATTTTCTAACACGTGGGGGTAAACATCGGCCGTCAATACAATATCTGAATCAACCACCTGACCATTTTTGACAAATACATACGGCGGCATATCCAAAGAAGCTGGCATGATATATGAATAATCAAATCCCACATCCTGTGGCCCTCCTGTAGTCGGTTTGGTGAAATCAACATTCGTATAGTCGAATTTCTTAGGTGTCAGGATCATCGGTTTAGCTGAATCTTTCTTCGCCCAATTCAATCCCAGATGCCATTTACCTATACAAGCGGTAGTATAGCCTGCCTGCTGCATAAGCGTACCAATAGTCGTTCTATCTGATTCTATGTCAGGAGATAAATAGCCCCAATAATCATTTTTCTTAGGACCACGAAAACGATAACGTCCGGTTACAATACCGTATCGTGAAGGACCACTCAATGACCCAGCAGAGTGAGCATCAGTGAAATTAACACCTCGTTGTACCATTTTATCAATGGCGGGAGTATGTGTACGAGCATAAGGATTGTTTGCCGCTACATCTCCATAGCCCATGTCATCTGCTAATATTATAACTACATTTGGTTGTGAATTCTGTGCGAAAGACATTGGAGCAATCAAGGTGCCTAATAGTCCAATGGGTAGGAATTGGTTGTATTTCATCATAGATTATTTAATTTGGCTTCTAAGATAATTCTTTTTACTCAAAAAGGGCCTACTATTTTTGAGTAAATTTGATAGGACAAAAGGAACAATTCCATGTGTATTTTTACATTAAATCTCTTCTTTGGACCTCTAAATGGGGCATAAAAGGACTATTTCTATCTTTTTTTTGAAATTTCTTGTTCTTGTCTTGGTCATTACAAATATAGTCTCTATATTTGCACTGTTAAAAAAATAAAGACCCCCTGAATAAGGCATTATGGCGAGTTCGTCTAGGGGTTAGGACGCTGGCCTCTCACGCCGGAAAC
>Ga0193953_1001441_pt1 | contig 11006 bp, 3 predicted proteins | sample BB_4_MG_FD_140325 | JGI IMG/M metagenome (GOLD analysis project Ga0193953, IMG submission 140325) | Microbial mat bacterial communities from the Broadkill River, Lewes, Delaware, United States - BB_4_MG | ecosystem: Environmental > Aquatic > Freshwater > River > Microbial mats | place: USA... | reverse complement strand
GGCTAATAAAGCAAGCATAGCTTGTTCAATCCGTGAAATGTTTATAATACCGGATGGAAGAATAATGGAAGTTGGTGGAAAGTTGATAGTAAAGATACCTGTTTGTTGTGAGGTTTCTTCATGGGCAATACATAGTAATTCATCTGTATGAGGATTAAAACATAAGAAGGGTGCCTGGATATTTTTACCAGGAAAACTAACCGGGATGCGATCTATCCTAGACGTTGAAGTATCTAATTTAATAATGAATGCGCTATCTTTTACTTGCTGGAAGAGGTAAAATTCCTGATTGTTGGATGGGGAAATGAAATTTTGACTGATCCGATGGCCTTTCCCAATTAATTGAGGGGAATTAAATTTAGCTAACGTTTTAAGAGTGAATGACGTGAGATTAACTTCCATCAGCTGTAGTTCAGTGGTTGATTTACTTGGATTACTGCATAATAATTGAAGCTTTCTGAGATTTGGACTAAGGTGATATGTGTAGAGGGAATCAATTGATAACGCCTGCTTGATGGGGACTTTCTTCCAGATTTGTTGTTTTAAATCAAGACTGTAAAAATGACCGGTAAAAGCATGATCTTTACTACCGATCAAGACCATGGGGGTTTTGCGTAATAGATGATAAAATCCAATGGATTGATGACCCGCTGGTATAGTATTCTTTAAGGAAAAATAGGTTTGCGAAAAATCAGTCAGGTCGAATACGATTAATTCATTCCAGGTGCTATTAAAACAAAAGAGTTCATCCTGTTTTTTATTAAAAAGAAGATGAAACGCATCACTATTGAACCGTCTGATGACTGGAATGATTTTATGGTTATAATTATCCGCACTAACAACTGACAGCACTTCACCGGTAAAAATATAGCTTTCCTGATGCACCACACTAAAGGTACCGGCGGTGGTTGTATTAGACGCCGATTTAAAGTTCTCAGACCAATGACTGTGAAGATCTTCAATCCATCTGGGATTAATAATATTAAGGTGTTGGTTGCCGGTAAGGTCAATAACTTTGTCTTTGCGATTTTTTTCTAATGGATAAAAGTGTTGTAAACGGCCATCATTGCTAAACACCGAAACATTCTTTATCGCAAAATGGGCCGATGAGTTCGCGGAATTTGAAACGTCCGAAATAGGCCCAATGTGAAACGATCCGTCCTTGTGAATAAAGTTAGTGACTTTTTGAATGACCTTACTCTTATTGTTAAACTTAAGTAAAATGCTATGAGTTGCCTCGATATAACTTATTTCGATATGTTGCCAGGCGTTTCTGGATATATTCTGTTGATCAAGGTCAAAGGAGAGTTGTTGTCCTGTGGACTCCAATCGCAAGGTTAATCGTCCACCATTTTTAGGCATTGGATAATATGAGAAATCAACCAAAGATTGTTTGTTATCAAGTATTCTAAAAATGGAACCGTATTTACTCGCCGAATAGATGAAAAAATGAAATTCAATCCTAAATCCGTTGTTTAGACGGGTGAAGTCCTTTCCTGATAAGATTAATGCACTGTTCTGATTGCTTCCATTAAAAATCAAACCCTTGTTACAAGTGGATCCGATAGCATCCATCTGAAGAAGTAAATTAAGTATGAATAGGATATAACACATCCTTATCCAAAGAGACATGAAAATAGAATTCATAACACTAGATTCTAATGGCTGATTAGACTTTGTTTTCCCTCAAACGATACATTTATGATTTATTCATAAACCAATAATGCTGCTATAATGACTCAATTAAAAATCCAATATTACTGAAATTTTGATAAGATTGGTATTAAATCCTAAAAAATGTTAATTACTCTTTAATGTTTCAATATGGCAAGTATTACTTTCGTGTAGAAGAGTTTAAGTAATTGAATAGTAGAGGCATGTGAGTATTGGGAGGGGCGTTTATCGATAGCTTCCAAAGCTATTAATGAAATTAATTGATGAATAAGCAACACGTTAGGCTAATAATAAGCGCTTATTAATAGGGATGTAATGATCTGTTAAATCCTGAGTTCCCATTTTGCAGCCCCTAAATTAGAATAGTTAAACTCAAAAAAAAAATCCAATGAAAAAATTTTATCTCTTTCTTACATTCATAAGTGTCATGCTTCAATTTGGAGCAGCGCAACTTATCGAAAAATTACCAGATCGATCACCTCAAAAAGCAGAGCTGGTTAGAACCCACGAGTTACGCACTGTACTAACCAAGGCAGATCTTGAACAGCAATGGGATCAGATCGGTATTAAACCTGACCAACCGGCCGGTCTCTTAAAAGGAAGTTCTGGTTGTGATGCATCAATATTAAGCGGGCGTAATGGTTGGGATTTGATAAATGCCTTAAAAGCGGCCTCTGTTTCATGTCTGGATAAATTCATGTTGAAGGATTACGCTTCTATACGTTCTGTCTATACGTATAATGATTTTCAAAATGTATATCACATTCTGGATGAAATACAGCGTTTGGCAGTTAATTACAATGGTGTTAACGATGAGGGGTTGGGCCAGCTTATTTATTACATTCGAAGTTATTTATATTGGACCTGGACAGAAGACGAGTTACGTTTTTCAGGAGAATCAGATCCCTTGTACCAGGATATCATCAATACATTTCGGATCGTTGCCAATCAATCGGCTCTTTTCACCTCTAAAGATCCTTCTAACGCAGCGGTGTTGGAGCAGTTTCTTATTGCGTTAGACTTTCAGCAAGCAATTGAAGGGGGGGATAACCTGACTTATCGAGGGCAATTTTTAGATGCCGTGGTGAATACTTTAGGTGAGATCTCCTTTGAAAAAATATTTGCCATTGAGGATAAGGATACCCGTAAAGCATATCTAAGTGCTTATTCGCGACTTAATTTTTATCTGTTTAGAGGGTCTTTTGTGCCTGGGCAAAGTGATGCCGGGCTGGAAACAGCGATAGATAATAATCCACAGTTTTACGTGGAGTTGGAGCGTATTCTGAAAGATGAAGCCTTATTGAATAACGCTGAGTCTTCGTTCTTTATTCGTGACTTAGCAGGTGAATTAGGGCGCTTAGCAAGTATGGAGAGTCAGCGAGCCAAAGTTGCTGAATTAGCAGAGGAGATCATTACCTTATTACCTGAAAAGAGTGAGGCATGGTTAAGTTTACTCGATAAATATACCAACTCGGCCGAAGTAGATCAATTAGGTCCCTATAATTTGGCGACTGTAAAGGAAAATATTTACAATGACTTGTTTCCTTATACATACGAGTTTGATGGAGGAGCTCTGGTTATGAAAACCGCACTGCCTATTGAAACCGCGTTGCATCAATATCATGCAGCTAAAATGGTGCAGGCACAATTTTTTCGCATGAGCCAAACCACCGAGCCTGTTCCCGGTGATGTGAATGAGACATTGACCATGCAGGTATATGCCACCCTGTCTGATTATAAAAACTATCAGACTTTTTTAACCGGGATTGGTACTAATAACGGAGGTATTTATATTGAACGGGATGCGATTTTCTATACTTACGAACGGACACCTCAGGAAAGTACCTATACCTTGGAAGAATTGTTCAGGCATGAGTATGTGCATTACCTGCAGGGGCGCTATATCTTTAATGGATATTGGGGAGAGGCTGATATTTACGATAACTACAGGGTGACTTGGTTTGAAGAAGGTCAGGCCGAATGCTGTACATGGTCTTCTCGTGATCAGGGCATGCTGATCCGCGACAATATCATTGGAGGATTAGTAAATGATCAGGGGAATTACATGACATTGAATAAATTAATGCATTCGACCTATGATGATGGGTTTCAGTTTTATAAATATGCTTGTGTACTCATGTACTACTTTATGGAGCATGATCCCCAAAAACTAAATCAATTGCTTGATGCCGGGAAAGCAGATGACATTGCACAATGGGATCTGTTGGTTAATCAGATGAGTAACGATGCTGCCTTGCAGCAATCCTATTATAATTATTTGGATGGGCTGATTGACAAGTACAATGCAGGAGAATTAAGTGACCCATCAACTGTTTGGGTGAAAGAAAACCGGTTGCTCTGCAATGATCAGCAACAATTTATTGAGACATTTCAAAATACTACCGGACTAGAGGTTCTTTCTGATGAATTGATTCAGGAAAGTGCTTATCCTAGGATTGTGCTTTCAGTGGAGTTGACTTCACAACCCGGAATCGGACGTATTGCTGCAGCCAATGAGTTTAATGATCAGTTAGATGCTGCGTTGAAGCAGTTAGATGAAGTATCTGCCATTAACAACTTTCTTTACGCAAATGCTTATTATGGCAAATTGACCTTTGATGGCTCAGTATATACGACTACTGCCATTTTTGACGGTCCATTTAGAGCTGAAGCAACAGGTTTCGATACTGACGGTGATGGGGTGATTGATGCCGAGGATGATTTTCCGGATAACTACCTGGGATACAAAGATGCCAATGGTAATGGGATACTGGATAAAGAAGAGATGCCGGATGAGGATGGAGATACCATGCCTGATGGATGGGAGCTGCGTTATAATCTGGATCCGAGTAATCCTGACGATGCTGAAAGAGATGCCGATGGTGATTTTAACAGTAATTTGTTTGAATGGGAGCAAGGAACCGATCCAACAGATGCAGCTAGTTTTACACCAGTAGGTGATGTGGAAAATACATTTTATGTGTGGGAAAATTCCCGACAAATTTCCAGCGATGCTTCCGGTTTTTGGATGGGTGTAGGATGGAAACCGTCTGATGAAGCATTACCTCTAAAGAATTACACAGGTCTGAAATTGAGATGGGAAACCTCAAAACCCATTAAAATCACCGCTGTAGATGATGTTAATTATTCACAGGATATGGATTTGTCTTCTCAAGCAGAATTTGCCAGAAGTGGTGTTATTGAGTTTCCTGATTTTAATATTACTGATCATGCTGATTTCTCATCCAATTGGTTTTACCTCTATACCTACTGTGAAGAAGAAGGCTATCTGCAGGTGAAAATGACTTGGGAAACCGATGTGCTGGAAAGTAGTTTAAGTAATAATGTGGTAGAAGACTATTATATTGTTGGTGATGTGAAAGACACCGAACTATTGGTTCCGGAACAACTATTGGCCTCTGTGGATCAGTTCACTGACAAGGTTGAACTAAGTTGGAGGGCCGTAGAAAAAACTACGGGATACATTGTTTTCAGAGCTGAGGTAGAAGATTTCTCCGATGCTGTGGAACTGGGTCAGATTGAAGTAAATGAATATCAGGATAATACTGTGGAAGTGGGCGTGGATTATTTTTATAAAGTGCAAGCGATTAATGCAACTGCCAGTAGTGAATTATCTTTTGCTGTGACTGGTCGCGCATTGTTACCTGTTCCGGAAGCACCCGAAAATTTGCAGGCAATGTTAAGTACTGGTGATTTCATTTCTTCAATACTGAACTGGGATGAAGTGATGCATGCAACCAGTTATAAGGTTTATCGTTCTCTCGATGCTGACATGAGCAATTTAGTATTAGTGGCAGAAGTTAAAGCTGCAGAGTATGTTGATCAAATAGATGGTAGTCCATCTGATGTGTTCTATTACCAAATTGTTGCTGTGAATGGCAAGGGAGAAAGTCTGCCTTCAGAGGTGGCTTCAGTAACAAAGATTGTGAGTGCCGTGTCGGATGTCACAGAGATCACTGATTTGGCCATTGTGCAGGAGATCAATCACCAACAAACAATGGCTGTATTAACAAGTTCAGCCAAAGGTTTAGTAAGAATTAAAATATTTAATATGGTTGGAGAATGTATTTATACAAATCAACAGAATAAGGACGGTAGTCAATTAGTATTCCAGATTGCCACTGCGCGCATCCAACCAGGATTATATATTATTACTATGCAGCTAAACGGTAATAAATACGTTCAGAAATTCAAATTTTAGTACTCTTACACCAATGTAATGGGTGTGAGTCGGTTATTTTAGGATGAACACCAATGAGGGACTGTCGATTTGCACAGTCCCTTTTTAAATTGGTTAATAGTGTGCGCATTGCTAATTAGAGGGGTATGTGGAAAAGAGTAGTGATTAACTGAATAATAGAAAATAAAAATGTAAATTAGGCGACTTAATATCAACTGTATTTATAATTATGGATATGAAACGTAATTTACTTTTGTTACTGATGTCAGCTGTTATCCTATTCTTTACCAGTTGTAGTAAAGATGACGACAGTGCTGATGTGGCTGACCTGAAGAAACAGGTGGAAGAGTTGAAAGCTCTCTTAGATTCTCAAACAACCATTACAGATGTCTCTTTTGAAGGTTCAGAGATGGTATTAACCTTTTCCAATGGTGCCGTGGTGAAGACTGAAGCGCCAACTACGGTAATACCCTATATTGGCGATAATGGCAATTGGTGGGTGAATGGGAAAGATTTAGGTACCAAAGCGGAAGCTGAGATGCCTTCTATTGGCCATAATGGCAATTGGTGGATTGATGATACCGATACCGGTGTGAAAGCACAAGGTGCTAATGGGCAAGATGGAACCAATGGAAAAGATGGTGTTGATGGTACAAATGGAACGAATGGAAAAGACGGTGTCGATGGAACCGATGGGACTGGAATCGCCACAGTTGAATATGATCCTTCAACGGCTATTTTAACCATTGTACTGACAGATGGGACAAAATTCGAATATGTGCTGTTTAATGAAGATGGTGTACAGGGTAATAAAATTGGAGATTTAAATGGGAAGTATCTGTTAAAGGGCATTACGAATGGCGATATGCCTTTTGCTGATTTTGTGTATAATCAGCTCAATCAATTAACTGACATTACTTATTTCACTAGCGTATTTAATGCAGCGGTAAAGAATTATTCTTTGCACCGTACATTTAATGCTGATAATAAATTAGAAAGTCAAGCTGTAACGGAATTTGCTACCATTGAGAAGGCTGTACCGGTGGGTTGGTATTTTCCAAATGAGAAAAGCGGGATCAAACTTTCTCCTCAAGAAGCATTTGATGAATTGTTTCCAACTGGATTAACGTATTATTCAAAAACTCCGGAGGAATTTTTTAGTGACTATAAAACGCTTGTCAATAAGAGATTAATAAGAGGTCAGTATCTTTATGATATTGAGAGGAATCACTATTGGAATGGGGAAGAAGAACTATTCGAACTTTTTATTAGGAAATTTTTAATTAGGAAAGATGATTCGAAGAAGTTTGGGTTTTCGGAAATAAACAATCAGAAGTGTATTTGGACGTCTTATTTTAGGGATTGGAAATATGAGCACGAAGGAGTAATCGCTTGGGGAGACTATTATCCATCAACTTCCTGTTTTAATTCTGAGGATATAGAAATAGACAGTAATGGAAATTTCAACCTGTCAGGATCAGAAGTAGAATATGATTTTTATAATTATTGTCACCTATTAGTTAAGGATAATTCATCTTCAGTAGATGAAAAAGATGGAAATAGACTCAAAGACTATATTACAGTAAACAATTCCGAAGTTGAATACTTCGAAGAGGTGACTGATAGTTATAAGTTTTTACTCCGCGAGTATGATGTTTACAAGCCGGGCGATGAAATTCAACGAGCCACTTTTGCATACAGCTATGACGGAGAGGATCAAACCGGGCGGTATGATGGCCAGGATGTTTATACCATTAAGGTAGTGGATGATAAAATTGATCAAGTTGTTTATTACAATAATGAAGAAACCATAGAATTGTTAAAACTCAACTATACCAACTCCCAACTAACATCTATCAGCTCGCCATATTATGAGGCAGATGATGTGGTTAAAATGATTTACGATGCGGAAGGTAATCCTACTGAATACCAGGTTAACTCTAAAGATTTAGCTGGTAAAGGTATGGATGAAGCATTGGCTAGGCTAGGATTGGCTTATATGTCAGAAGTATATGATGAGGATCTGGGTAGAGTGGTGGAGAGGTATACTTTCCCGGATAAGTATACGCCATTGCTAAAGGTGAAGTATGATTATACCATGAAGAATTTTATGAATCATTCCGTTACAGCGGTTAATCCATTGTTTGCGGTATTTAATCAGCAGAATGCCTTCCGGGAGTTAATCTGGGCTGGTCATGGAAGCTGTTTCATTGCTGACTATTTGGATTTTAATGAGGGTGGCTATCCTACTAAATTTAAAGGTTACCTGCAAATGTCGCCCTTTGAAGATGAGCTGGGTGAGCTTCCTGTTAACGGAGCCATTGCTACCACTTATAAATTAAGTTATCAGAAAATAGAAGAATAATAACTCAATACTTTTCCTATCTTCAATGCCTCAACTCGTTTGAGGCATTGTTTTTTTTAATCAGTTACGTGAGACTCTCCTCTCTTTCATATTTTATTACGCTTACAATAGGGTGGCTACTTTGCTCTGTAAATAGTTATGCGCAAGTACGAGGAACCGTGCAAAATCAAAAAGGCGACCCCATTGAAGCAGTGCAGATTAGTAAAGTGAACAGTTCAGAAGGGACCATTTCTGATGATAGTGGCGCGTTTTCAATACAAGCGGAAGTTGGAGATATTATTGAGTTTAAACACCTCAATTATGAAACCTTTTTATTGACTGTTGGAGATTTAACTGATAAGCGAATTATCTTGTCTGATCGGATCAATGCCATTGATGAGGTGCTGATTAATGCCTTTCATACGGGAGATGTACAAATGGTGAATGCTAAATCCATTGAGCGTATTCCTACTTTATTAGGTGAAAAAGATGTGTTGAAATACATGGCTACCTTGCCGGGAGTGATATCCATAAGTGCCCTGGATGCCGGAATTTATGTACGCGGAGGGAACAGTTCTCATAATGCCTACCTGGTAAATTCCATTTCTGTGGCGGATCCCCAGCACATCACTGGTGTACTTTCCACTTTTGATCCGTATGTATTGGACCATTCCATTATTTATAAAAGTGGCTATCCGGCTCAGTATAATGGCTTTTTATCTTCTTATATTAATATGCAGCCGACCCGGCAAAATTTGTATCACTATTCAGGTGAAGCTACTGTAGGGCTCATCTCCTCATCGTTGAAAGCAAAATTAAAAACGGGTCAGAATAATGCAAAGGTATTCGCTTTGTCCATGCGTAAATCTTACCTTCAATTTTTAGCAGAGGCTTATAATGGAAAGGAAGAATATGACGAAGTACCAGCCTATGCCTTCACGGATATTACTTTTTCCGCTGATGCGTCATTTAATAATAATTGGAGGTTGTCTGCTCTGGCAATGGCTACCTTTGATAAGCTACCATTAGAAATAGGAGCAAAGACGCGTCACGACCTGAAGTGGGGTTCTCAATCGGGTGTGATGGCGTTGATAGGCGATTTGAATTCCCGGCAGAAAATTAGATTTACACTGGGAGCAAATCATTATTATTCAGATGCGAATTCTACCTCACGAGTTAATTTTAGTAACCGGTCTGATGTGAGTACCTATTCTTTATCCACTCGATACAGCCATCAGTTATCCGAGAAGTTTCAATTATCGCTGGGAGTTAAAAACGTAACGACCCAATATGATTATTCTCAAGAGAAAGAGGATCAGGCCGAAAGTACTTATCAATCTGACTTGCATCGGAATTTGGCTGCCGTTCATGCGAACCTTGATTTTCAACTTACACCTCAGCTATCATTTTCAACGGGTATGAATGCCGTATCCTACTCTGGTGGTGAACCTTATTTTGGTGTAGCACCTCGGGTGAAGTTCATGTATCAAAAAGATAAAACCGGGGTGTGGGTCGATTTTGCGAGAACACATCAGTTTGATGAGAACTTAACAGTGTTCACCATAAAAAGTCCGGTTGATTTAAGAATACCCATTGGTAAAGATCAAAAACCGGCCATGAGTGATCAATTTTCGGTGGGGATGAGCCTTCAGAGGCATACACATTTCACATTTAATACCAGCTGTTTTTATAAACGTTTGTCCAATATTAAGGATTTTGAAGCAGGTGATCGGACCGATCTGGCGGTTGTTTCCAATAGTATGATAGCCGGTGATGGTTCTGTATTAGGATGGGAATTGGATGGCATTTATAATTCGACTCAATTGTATTTACGATTAAACTATACACTCTCAGAGGCCCGGCATCAATTTGATCAAATCAATGAAGGACACGCTTTTCATCCTCCCTACGACATCCGTCATAACATCATGCTAAACGCTTCTTTTAAACTGACATCGTCGTGGCATGTGAATACCATGTGGACGTATGCCTCCGGAGTCACAACGACTGTACCCATTGGTGTGGCTGTGAGTAAGGATATAACAACGAATGTGGCTGGTATGCAATTTGTTCCGGTGTATAAAGAGCGCTATAATTATCAATTGCCAGCTACTCATCGGCTGGATGTAAGCATGGATTACATTAAACCAATAGGCGATGATCAAATAAAATTTACAATGGGTGTTTTCAATGTGTACAATCAGGCTAATCCCAGTTTTGTATATATCGAAGCGGAGAATAAAGATGATTATTTTGTTCGGTTTGTACCTAAATCAAAAGTATTACTGCCGTTTATGCCTTATTTTTCATTGACATATATCTTCAATAAAAAATAATTCTATGACAAAAGTGGATCGCGTAGTTTTCGGTTTGTTTTTGCTGATTTCAGCTTGTGTCAGTGATCAGGAACTGGATTTCTCTACTCTGAAAGGTGATCCGGGATATTTTGTGGAGTGTTACCTGAAACCAGGTAATGTTTATCAATTATCAGCCACAAAAATACAACCTATCTATGAAGATTATATCCTTGATTATTCCCTTGAGTTCTTAGTGACAATCGATACGGTCAATTTGGTTCAAGGTCTTTATAAAGAAACCAACTCAGGATATATCTTTAATTATGGACATGCCTTTCGTTTTACACCTTTGCAGCAGAAAACAGTTTCATTACTGGTGATATCACCTGAAAATGACACTATCACATCAACAACAACAATTCCTGAAGATGTTACCATTGAAGAGGCACAACTGAAAGATAAGAACTTGTCGTTTTCATTTAAGACCACT
>Ga0193953_1001437_pt1 | contig 11020 bp, 7 predicted proteins | sample BB_4_MG_FD_140325 | JGI IMG/M metagenome (GOLD analysis project Ga0193953, IMG submission 140325) | Microbial mat bacterial communities from the Broadkill River, Lewes, Delaware, United States - BB_4_MG | ecosystem: Environmental > Aquatic > Freshwater > River > Microbial mats | place: USA... | reverse complement strand
TGGTAGAAAGGCATATAGTTTCTTCAGATATGGTCTTATTAGAATAGCTTGTGCATTAAGCAACCAAATAAACAATAGTGACTTAGATAGATGTTTTAAACTTTTGTCAGGTACTTAGATCGTTTAATTATAATCAATCCTGAAATTTTGATCGCAAAATAAGCTGTGACGAAGGATCTGCCTTAACAAAAGGTATCCTCCTCTGAAATGAGGAGGATACCATTATTTACCTGCACAGAAGCTTAAATGAAACTAAACATATGATTTGGCTTCTTCTTTTTGACCTTTAATAAATTCTTCTGCGACACCCGGAAAGGCTACAGTCATACCAATAATTAAAGGATCATCGGATGTAGAACCGCCGCTTAACTGCGTACGATTGCCTGTTTGATGAACTTCAATTTTATGACTTCCACCATGACCTCCAAAAGTGAAAGGCCCTATACGTAATCCACCACCTGCTTGAATTTCTTGTTCAAACTTAGAGTAAGTTGAGGATTGCATATCAATATTATAACTTGGCTTATAAGCCACCACAAATCCAGTGATTCGTGTTTTCAGAATACCATATTGACCAAAAATTGATTGACTTCCCGGACCTCCATTAGCTACCCATGGTTGTGTTATCTTAGCACCATAGCCATCTTTATTGTTGGCCAAATCAGTCATTAGTCCACCATCGTACCAACTACCAGGAGTTACCGGTACCCAAGTACTGGATTTCACTTCAATTTCAGCTGTTACACTTTGATCCGATTCGGTGATATTGGTTCTTTTCCAGCCACCTGATCCATGTACACCCCAGAAGAAAGCATCGTATCCAGCAGATCCACCAGCCCATTTTTGATCAAAATTAGAATCACTTTTCGAGGCGTTCAACTGTACTTTGAAAGCTCCAATTGATCCTGAGGATAATTTAGCTCGCCAATCCTGCCCTGTTGTTCCGATATTAAATACAGGTTGCCACTCTAATACACCATCTGAATTTGGCACTTTGGTCCATCCTTTGGGTGCTGGTCCTGATATCGGTGCGGTTGGGGTTTTAATAATATCAAAATCTTCTTTTAGCTTTTGATCAATGCAAATATCTGCAGCCAATGACACATATTGATCCTGATATTGCTTAACAAGTTGAGTTTGTTTCTCAATGTCATTTTTATACGTTGAGCCTGGTCCGGCCAGCCAAGCAGCAATATCCGGATACATGGCTGTGAATACTGCACCACCATTTTGTTTTGCTACCTGGTAGGCAGAATTCATATTGGTAGTTATGGTCTGAAGATCATTGTTAGCTTTCGTATACTGATCTTTCAATTTTTGCAAGTCATTTTGCTTTTCTGGACTTACTTTATAAGTAATGTGTGACATTACCCGACAGTATGAATCAAAAACACGCGCATCACCTGCAGAATAACAGCCAACTAAAGAGTATTCGGGCATCGCACTCATCAGCTGATAAGCAATCGGACTCATCTCTCCAATTGGGGCAACAGGCCAAGAGAAATCAATGGGATTACCCAACATTTGAAAATTTTTGTTGCCAGTTCCGGCCACGCTGGCCAAAATCTGATTGTACGACTGACTGAAAAGATTCTGATTATCCATTTCTTTACATTTAAAAATTAGTAAATAGAATAATTGAGATAAAATTTTCATCAACTAACTTCCTGCTATTTCCTTACAATACTCAATTAACATTTTTTCCTTTTGTTTTTCTTATTATCAATTTAAACACTCCTTTAAAAAGAAGAAAATCTAATTTGTAGATGTCAATCATAATTGAGTGGGGGGATGAAAATATTGAGTAAAGAGGTTCGAAAACCATTGGGGCTTGCTTTAAGTACGAAACACCCTGCGCGACGATCGTTGATACAAACGCTATTTAGAAAAAGCTTGCAGGGCCGCTACTCGGTTCCCATCCTTCTCTCCCATTCCAATAGCATAGATATCTTTGGGCTGTAGATCATTATCAATGGCAACTCCGGCTTCCTCGGCATAGATACGTTTGATGGCCGCCAGACTGATGTGCTCCTCCACGTTGCAATTATTGGCAATGACATCTCTGAGCAACCAGCCCTCGCCCCCATTGGAATTATCACCAATCACGAGCTTTCCATCTACCACCAGCCCCACTCCAAAACCAGTTACGAGGGTAATACCAATCACATTTTTGAAATGTTTTGGACTGCCGCTTTCTTTCAATAACTCATTCAAATGTGGCAAATAACCACTCAAAACTTCTCCAAAGGCATACAAATATGTTGCTTACGCACGACCGCAGGAGAATGGAAACAAAACAGATGTGCGTTGGATGTCAATTACCAATACCGAGGGAACTGGATTATTGTTTACCGGAAAACAACTATTAGAAATATCGGCACATCATAATACCATTGATGATTTTATCTCTCCGGAACGCACCGATGGCCGGCACCGTGAAGGCATTAAACCGGTTCACCGTCATCTGACAGATGTGAAACCACGTGATTTGACCTCGATAAACATCGACTACAAACAGATGGGCGTGGGCGGCGATACCAGTTGGGGGGCATTAACCCATGAGAAATACCGGTTAACCAAAAACCATTACAGCTATGGATTTATCATGAAGCCAATTTCGGAATAAAGCTCAGACAAAGCTAATTCCATGAAAGAGGCTACCCGATTTAATCCCTGTTTCATAACGACTTGACTTCATAGATCTCTCAAAAAAAGCATGATAGATCTATGTAGTCAAGCGTTAATGCCTATAGACACCAACATTTCAACTTCATAATCCCCTCCCCCTCATTTACATGCCGATAAATCTATAAACATTCGAAAAACTCCCACTTGAAATGGTCTGGAAATAATAATGTGTGAAATTATGCGATCCATGCCTATAAATACAATTCCATCATATTCCGACTGTGATGATATATTCTCTGAATAACTTATATTAGCTTTGTCATTAAGTCCAATTACTGATGGATTCTGTGCTCACAAGTAAAAAACGGAACAATTGACTTTTGCTATCAATTGCAGAGACTTTGCCAATAATGCGGACTAAAAAGATTTCTTTATTGGAAAAGATTCTCCTTACTTTTACACACTCAGTGGAACAATTTAATAAAAGAGCAACATTAAACATTGTAACTAATGAATAACAAAAGTATATTAATCGTCATACCAGCCAGATATGCCAGTACCAGGCTACCAGGCAAACCACTGCACAAAATTGCCGGCATTGAAATGATTAAGCGCGTGGCGGAGATAGCCATAAGTGTTTGTGAAAAATATAATAACTGTGATTACATTGTTGCTACCGACGACAATAAAATTGTAGCGTTCTGTGAAGCGAAGAATATTAAGGTAACCATGACAGCTGAGTCTTGTAAGTCAGGTACCGAACGGTGTTTTGATGCAGTAAAAAAAATGGAAAATACGCCTGCTTTTATTGTTAATCTACAAGGCGACAACCCCTTATGCCCACCCTGGTTTATTGAGGATATGATTAATGAGTGGCAAAATGATAAAGAAGGGCAGGTTTTTACTCCCTGTGTTCATCTCACCTGGGAAGAGTTGGATCAGATGAGGGAAAACAAAAAAACAACACCTTTTTCCGGTACCACCGTGCAAGTTGATAAATTAGGTTATGCCTTAACATTCTCTAAATTAACGCTCCCAGCCATTCGTAAAGAAGAAAAGCTCAGAGAGCATACAACCAAGTCACCCGTTCGCAGACACATTGGATTGTATGGCTATACACATGAAGCGCTTAAGGACTACTTCAATTTGGAACCCGGCCAGTATGAAAAACCAGAAGGACTTGAACAAATGCGATTCATTGAACATCGTATCCCGGTTAAAATGGTTGAAGTAGACTATAGAGGATGGCAAGGAATGTCGGGTGTTGATAGTCCGGAAGATGTTGAACGAGCTGAGGCAATTATAGCCACACAGGGTGAATTTAATCGCTAAGTAAGATTTCTGTGAAAAACTTGCGCGATATCACCTCGGTAGTGACTGATAATCTCAGCTATGCTGATGATATGAATAGGATATTGAATCATGAAATTAAAAACTCGGATGGTAGTATTGGAAAACTAAGATCTACTGCTGAAGAATGGTGAGGAATAGAAGCGATCCGCATTGAATTTGAAAAAATAATGAATATTGAGAAAATTATGGGTACTACGAAACTAATAATTGTCAGACATGGAAATACCTTCAGTAAGGGGGAAACTCCAACCCGGGTTGGAGCAAAAACAGACTTGGATTTAGTTGAAAACCACCGAGGTACCAGCATAGGCAAATACCTGAAGGATAACCAGCTATTTCCGGATGTCGTTTTTTCTTCTCCCTTAAAACGTTGTAAACAGACAGCCCAACAAGCCATTGATGAAATGGGCATTGAGCGGGAGATTATCATCCACGAATCCTTCACTGAAATCGATTATGGTCCTGATGAGAACAAAACGGAAGAGGATGTTTTAGTCCGTCTTGGAGATGGAGATCCTTTGAAGGGGAAAAAGATCATTGACCTATGGAACTCGGATACCATCGTACCTCCTGGTTGGAATGTAAATCCGGATCAAATAATTAAGGACTGGAAAAATTTAGCCCAAAAAGTAGCAACAGATTACCGGGGACAAACTGTTTTAATCGTGAGTTCCAATGGAATTATTCGGTTTGCCCCCCACATCACAGAAGATTTTAATAGTTTTTCAAAGGAATATGATTTAAAAGTAGCTACTGGTAGCCTTTCAATTTTTGAACTAACTGAAAATGTAAATGCGAAGTGGACTTGCCAAGGTTGGAACGAGAAACCCTACAAGTCTTATCCGAAGAAATAGCATTAGTCAGCACCTTTTATCAGTGGATCTTTTCAAGTTGAATTTATGGCTGATGTCACCACAGGCTAAGGAAACTGACATTTACGACAAATAACGAAACAGATTTTGACCTCAATGGACGCTATCTGGTTACCAAACACTTTGCAACCAGCAGGTAATACCCAATTTATATCAAGATGCTTTATCAATCATTTTAATATACATTGGGTTAATGCCGTTACAAAATCATTGAGCAACAAGTTTTATCGCTCATTCGATAACAATCAGATATGATTTGTAATCGATATAATACCAGCTTCTTTCTATTTAAATAAATCCCAATCCCCCCTAAAAGTCAACACATAAAAAAAACGGCCCCTTTTAAAGCAGCCGTTTCTTTTAAATAAAAGTCCAACTTAATAACACTAACTTCTACTCACTATATATTGATGGTTTAGAAGGCAAATTATTTATTCAGCTTATCCAAGTTTTTCTGAATCTTTTTAATCGCTGATTCAATTGATTTTTCAGGCTCAATCACATTGTAAGCACCCCAGAACTCGCCATTGGCAAAGCCCATTTCGGCATCGCTCATCACCACATTCATTTTCATTCGATCCGATCCTCTGAAAGGCTTAGCATCGGTCTTTTCCCAATCCGTAACGGCCATCTCAATACCTGTATTATAAACTGTATTGAACAATTTTTTATCCCAATCCACTTTAAAAGTAATTTCACCGCGTGAATAGCCATAAATCCATTTACCATCTTTCTCACGATAATTAACCAGGTAAGTAGCCTCAGTTGGATAAACTTTAGCTCCGGCAGGTTTTCTGCGGATGAACATCCGACTCACTTCAGCTCTGTTCTCCGTATTTACATTGTAGGCCGCTCCAGTGATGGCAAAAGACTCTGCATCAATGTATAATTTTCCGAAAAACATAGGTTCTTTGATCCATTCCTTTTGCTTGAAGTCCAACACATATAATAAACGGTCACCTTCACGTGTGATATTGGCAATAGAGAAATCGTATTTACTCAACATATCATAGGATAAAATCATATACGGATTTTTCATGATATCCAACATCAAAGTAGAATATGGGCCGCCTTGCAATTTAAACAACAAGGTATCTAACTTACTATAATCAGCACTTTTTCGACCTTTCAGCATGCGCACAACATCATCGCGTTCATTCCCATATGACTGTTTGTATACTTCCACCACAGCCTCAGATAAAGAAGCATAAGACCGACGTTTCCGAATTGTTTCGCGGTAAAAAGCGGTCATTAAGCTTTCATCCTGCACATAATTCTCCCGACGCCTTTCCAATACGGTTTCAATCAATAAATTCGGATCCTTTGGAAACACATTAATCTCAGCCAATGAAACAGACAGCAACTCTAATCTAATCTTGTTCTTAGCTGGCTTCAGACTACTGATAAGCATACTTTGCGGCTTGTAACCAATGTATGAAACATTCAAATTTTTAGTTGCTATTTCCTTTGGCACTTTCAATGTAAAGTCTCCTTCAGAGTTGGTGACAGTAGCAATATTTGTACCATCAATGGTAATTGTAGCAAACACCAACGCTTTCGAACTTTCAGCATCCATTACTTTCCCTTTATACTGAACATACGAAAGGGTATCCTTATCTTGCTTCTTCCTGAACAAATTATTGGCCTCACTCAACTGACCGGATAGGAAGACAGCCATTACAACAAGTACTAATGTCTTGGTAAAATTCCTGGTTTGATAACTAAATACTTTCATGGTATATAGGTTTAAAAGTTTGTAATCTGTGATTTCGTCTAAAGGACATCCGCACAAAAGAAATACCCCTATTGATTTTTCATTTTTTTTCAAATTATTTTTCACAGAAAGAGGATAACAATTTGTTAACCACAATCAAATCACTATTTTTAAAGCTACTAACCCTGTTCCGAATATGAATAAATTTCTCTTCATCAGCCTCACATTTCTATGTTCCAATTTATCTTTTGGTCAACATTCCCCGGTTCGCTTTCAACACCTCACCATTGCGGATGGCTTATCATTAAGCTCGGTGTACTGTGTACATCGGGATTCAAAAGGATACATGTGGTTTGGTACCGAAGATGGCCTGAACCGATTTGACGGCTACCATTTCAAAGTATTTGGGACCAACAGGAAAGACAACAATTGTATTGGCTATAAATGGATTGAATACATTCACGAAGATAGCTACGGAGATATTTGGTTTGGATCACGCGGGGGACTGTCACATTACAATCCTCGTAAAGCTACTTTCACCAATTTCAATAGTAATACCCACACGAAACTAGTAAATGATACAGTTACCGGGATTATACAAGCATCAGCGGATTTACTCTTTGTCGGAACTGCCAGCGGACTCAATACCATCAATCTGAAGACCCACGCAGTTGAAAAAATCCCATCCGTCAAAGGAGCGGTTCACACCATGATACCTGACAGTACACACAATATGTGGATTGGTACCAGTAAAGGTGCCTATGTTATGAATCGAACCTCCAACGATTTCATGGAACTATTTCCACATAAAAATCAATCCATTAAAGCCATCATTCAAAACGACAAAGAAGTGTGGTTATGTGGTGCTCAAAAGATGTTTCACTACAGCTTGTCAAACCAGGCATTAACCGAACTATCCCCCATTCCTCAACTCTCAAAAGGTGAATACTACGAATCCCTGCTGAAAGATTCCGGTAACCGAATATGGATAGGCACCAATAAGGGGCTATACCTGTTCGATCCAATCGGAAAAAAGGCCAAACGCATCATTAGCGCTACCGATACCTCACACAGTCTGGCGATTGATCCATCAAAACCACTCCAGGAGGACTCGCATGGCTATATCTGGTATGGCACACATGGCTTGGGTGTGTACCGAATTGCCCCCGATTTAATGGTCACCCGCTATGTCCATAACCCCGTTGACCCAAACGGCATTAGTCAGAATTCCATTAATTGCATTTACCATGATAAAACCTCGGATAACATATGGTTGGGAACATTTGGGGCTGGCTTAAACATATATGACCCACAAGCCAACAAGTTTGACCTTATTAAACACAATCCACTCAATGCAAACAGCCTGTCCAGTGACTTCATCTGGTCGATTTGTGAAGCACGTGACAGCTCGCTATGGATTGGCAGCAACGACAAAGGCATTAGCCGTTATATCCCTTCGGAGCAACGCTTTCTGTTTTACAACTTTCAACCTTCTCAGAAAGGCGCTTTGTCGCACTCATCCGTCAGAGAAATATATGAAGACAGCCAAGGCACCATTTGGATAGGCACAGATGGTGGTGGACTGAACCGTTTTAACGCCAAAGCCAATCGTTTTTCAGTATTCAAACACGCGCCCAACGATCCCCAATCTCTTTCGGATAATTCTGTTCGAGTGGTATTTGAAGACAGTCAGCACCGTTTATGGGTAGGTACACGAAATGGACTCAACCGCTATCATCCCGGCACCAACCGTTTTACACGGTACATAAATCAACCGGACGCCCCTGCTTCCTTATCTCACAACTTTATCTATTCCGCCATAACAGAAGATAAAGAAGGCTTTCTATGGATTGGGACTTATGGAGGCGGTCTAAACCGTCTGAATCCTGAAAATGGAACTTTTACATGTTACTCAACCGATTCAGGCCCTAACACCTCCCTTAGTAATAACATTGTTTTTTCCATTTATGAAGACCAGGCAGGAATCCTTTGGGTAGGCACCAATGAAGGCCTCAATGAATTGGATCCCAACACCGGAACCATCTCTTTTTATGGCATGACGGATGGCTTACCCAATGAGGTTATTTATGGTATTTTACCCGATGAAAATGAGAACCTGTGGTTAAGTACCAATAATGGCATTTGTTGTTTTAATCCCCACACCAAAGAATGCCGCAATTTTGATGTGCATGACGGATTGCAAAGTAATGAATTTAATGGTGGTGCCTTTCATAAGGGACACTCTGGTAATCTATACTTTGGAGGTGTGTATGGACTAAACATGATTCTACCCGATGCTGTTTCCAAAAACAAGACGGTAAATACGCCGGTAATTACACGCCTGGAAGTCTTAGGTAAAGAAGTAGATATTCGCCCTACTAAAATAGAACAAGCCCAGGTTCTTGAATCTGACAGTTTGCTGGTTATGAGCCGACATATTTCATATGGTGAACATATTGAATTAGACTACAAGCAACGTTTCTTTTCCATCGAGTTTTCAGGCATGAACCATTTGTTTCCTGAAAAAACAGAGTATGCGTATCAACTATATCCGCTGGACAAGGAATGGCACCAGGCACATCATCGCAATTATGTATCTTATGCCAATGTGAAACCAGGTAAATATACCTTCCGAATAAGCTCTACCAATGCAGATGGACAATGGGTTAAAACCCCTACTCAACTGCGCATTACTATTCATCCTCCATTTTGGCTGACCTACTGGTTCATGGGGCTGGAATTGCTGATATTGTTCATTGTAGCCTTTTTTATACACCGCTATCTGGTTAAGATCAAAACCAATAAGCTACTTCGCTTGCAAAATATCCAAATTAAGGAAGCCAATCAACAATTAATAGAATCAGAAGCACGGCTGAAAGAAATGAATGCCACAAAAGATAAGTTTTTCTCCATCATCTCCCACGATTTAAAAAATCCTTTTACCAGTTTGATGTCCATCAGCGATATTATGGTATCTAATTACGATGAATCAGATGACGAAGATCGCAAAACAGGTCTGTCACGTATGGATAGCTCTGTCAAACAAATCCATGCCCTGTTGGAAAACCTATTAACCTGGTCGCGTTCGCAACGTGGCAAAATCTGTTTCCATCAAAAACCCTTTGACCTCTCAATGCTACTGACAGAGAATGCCAATTTATACCGCCTCGCGGCAGAGAAAAAAAATATCCGAATAAACGTCCAATCACCGGATCACATCCTTGCTATGGGAGATCGGGATACCATCAATACGGTGATCCGAAATTTACTGGGTAATGCTTTAAAATTTACGCCTTCAGGAGGAACCATCCTACTGCACATTGATGATTACACTGATAAGTGGAAAGTTTCTGTGAAAGATAACGGCATTGGCATTTCTGAAGAACACCAAAGTAAGTTGTTCTGCATTGATCAGAAGGTTAAAACCGATGGTACAGCCGGCGAAAAAGGCACCGGATTAGGCCTCATTATTTGTAAAGAATTCGTGACGAAAAATGGGGGTGACATTGGTGTGGAAAGTGCACCTGAACAGGGGGCTTGTTTTTGGTTTACGATAAAGAAAAAAGTCCACACCTCTAACTAATTCGGATTCTGTCAACATTGATATTGCTGAAATAGCTTTTCAGCAGTTTATTCAAGCAGGAAGAAGCAAATAACATCATAACCATTTGTAAAATGAAAGCTAACCACAGTAAGGTAATGAAGTATCTTACACTTTCATAATATTTAAATTTAACATCTTTTAACTATTAAGTGTGTTACGATTAACCTTTTATGCAATTAACCTATAAGCGGAAGCCGAAAAGCTTATAGAGTAGGCAACCTTTAAAACCAAATTTTAAACATGCGTTATTTTAATTATGGAATCGCACTATTTTGTGTGGTATACCTGGCATCATGCGAAAAGAACAACTTTACAGAAGAAGTTCAACCCTTATCCCAAGAGCATCTGCATTTAATTGAGCAATTAGGGTTCAGTACCAAAGACATAACTGATGTAGGCGATGCCTACCTGGTTGAAGAAGACATTTTGCTTGAAAAATCAAACTTGCGATCTTATACACCTGTTGTTAGCACAGAACCTGAACTAAAACAAGCCCGAGTAAGTGGTTTAATCAGTTATAACAATCAAACAAACATCACGGTTCGCATCGACAACTCTATTCCTAGCTCGGGAGCTGATAACTGGCGATCTGAAATTCAACAAGCGCTTAATCATTGGAATGGCGTCTATCGAAGTCGCATTCGATTTATCTATACCACATCTTCGAGTGCAGATATAACCATACGTTCAGATAATGGTACATTTGGCAACCTGGTGTTGGCCGCAGCTTCCTGGCCAACAGGTGGTAATGCAGGCCCTTCGATAAGAATAAATCTTGACTTCTATTATAATCGTACCATGAGCTCATCTCAAAAACTCTACAACATGGTTCATGAGCTAGGACACTGT
>Ga0193953_1001435_pt1 | contig 11036 bp, 5 predicted proteins | sample BB_4_MG_FD_140325 | JGI IMG/M metagenome (GOLD analysis project Ga0193953, IMG submission 140325) | Microbial mat bacterial communities from the Broadkill River, Lewes, Delaware, United States - BB_4_MG | ecosystem: Environmental > Aquatic > Freshwater > River > Microbial mats | place: USA... | reverse complement strand
TTTTTAAAAAGACCTGTTTGGCAACCTTTTTAAAAGGTTGGCCCCCGGCAGGGCCGCCGGAGGCATCTTTAACCTGGCTGCCTCCGGCGGCCAGGTGGGGGGCACCTGGAAACCCCATGGCGAATGCATGGGGTGTGTCGTAATTCGATCGTTCTGGATGCATTCGCGCGACGGGTGTCGTTGGGCAACCGCTACCGCAAGATAGGCGGGTCTCATCGTTCGATTTCGTCATCCCCGACTGCTCAGGTTATCCGAAGCGACAGGAGTTTCCTTTCATCACTCGTTTCCCTATATCGGTGGTGAAACGAATGATCGGGGGGCCATGGCCGTGAAACGACAAAGCCTGGAACCACAGACACGTTAAACCCAAATGGGATGGGTTGCATACATCGGTGATGCAATCGGATCTGCGCTCAATACCTGTTTGTCAAACTTTTCAAAAGTTTGGCCCCCGGCAGGGCCGCCGGAGGCACAAGTTGATTTTTGCCCGAGTCCCAAATGGCCCTATCGAAATAGGGGTATAATGGATCTTTTGAGAACCACTTTGAATGAGCTAAGGTACATCCATTTTCAAATGGAGTCAAAGGAGGTTTCTCATGCGTTACCCCATGCCCGCTGACGGGCAGGTAAAGGGAATGGTCCAGCTGGTGCTGGCCATGGTGTTGGCGGGCAGTTCCGTGGTGGTGGGCAAATCCCTTACGGGGGCCCTGCCGGTTTTTTTCATCAGCTTCACCACCCTGTTGGTTGCGTTTCTGGTCCTGTTGCCCCTGGCTGCCAGACGCTGGCAGGAGATTGCAGCGTTAACGCCTCGTCAATGGGGCTCCCTGTTTATGCAGGCACTGTGCGGCATTGTTCTTTTTCGAGTCCTGACCCTCTATGGCCTGCAGCATACCGGTGCCGTTCAGGCAGGGGTCATCATGGGCACCACGCCGGCCGTTCTCACCGTGTTTGCGGCGATGTTCCTGAAGGAGCGCCCGACTCCCTGCGGCATGGCCGGGGTCGGATGCGCGGTGTGCGGCATGATGGTCCTGAACCTCTCGTCTGCACAGCCGGGAGGACAGGGTAGCCTTGTGGGCAGTTTTCTTGTTTTCGGTGCCGTCGTGGCAGAAGCCCTCTTCACGATCTTTCGAAAAAAAGTGGCCGACCAGGTCTCTGCCGTGACCAACACCTCTGGCCTCGTGTTTATCAGTCTCGTCATGCTCGTTCCCTTCGCTGCCTGGGAATTTCAGAGCCGTCCCATCGTGCTCAATTTGCCTGCCCTTCTGGCCATCATCTACTACGGCGTGTTTGCAACGGTCATCGCCTACCTGCTCTGGACCCACGGCGTGGGCAAGGTCAGCGGCGAAGTTGCCGGTGTCGCCACCGCGGCCATGCCTGCAAGTTCGGTTCTGCTGGCGGCTCTTATCCTCGGGGAATCGATAGCAAAACAGCATCTCCTGGGTTGCGCCATGGTGATGACCGGAATTGCCTTGAGCGCCCTGTTTAAAAAACCCGAACGCAAAGATGCCGGGAATTTGTCCATAGAGGGGGAGGGGGGTGGGTAGAAAAAGGGGATGCCTCAGGCGGCAAGGGTATTACTTAAAAAAAACGTTACGAATATTCGTCAAATCGGTTTTTCTATGGGGAAAGAGTCCTGATTGCCAGTGTATACAGGTGCCAAGGGTGGGGCCTGCAAGGTCGGTATGGTCAAATTTTATATGCTCATGTCAGGCACAGGTAAAAGAATGTTTCACCATCAAACGGGTGTGAGTTATAGCGGCCTGATACCAATGGCAAGATGAGGTATGCCGATTATGGATGGTATCGTATTCGGCAACAGAAACCCAGGCAGGTTTTTGCCACGGGTTGCTCGTAGAAAATGACAGTGATTTGTTTTGATATAAGATTTGATCCATATTACTCCATTCTTAATTTGATGCTTGTGGTCAGTAGTTAATTTGGGAATACGCTAATCGCATCAATGTAAGTGCGGTTTCAATATGCGTAAGTCCCAATGAAATAGGGGATTGATCTTGACATGCATGTAGGAATCGGACAGTATATTCAAACAATTAATGCATGATTTTTATTTTTTGATCCTTATTGTTTTGAAAAGCAAAGTAAATAGCCAGCCTTATGGAATCACCAGGTAAACATTAACTGACGATATCAATATTCCTTATTAATTTCCTTGTCAGGGTATAATGTAGATAAGCTCCTGAAGAAGATATAACGATAACTGAATAACGATCGTCGATCGTGGCCACAATACTGACTGTTTTTAACGATATTGCTCCAATGATATTTCTGGCCAGCCTGGCCCGGTCTGACCGCCAACTTGAAGTACACCGTCGTCGACAGTGCTGTCACATGTGGCCGTCTCTCAATTACAGGTCACGTTTGTCCTGCGATAGATATATCGAATTTTAAAGAGCCTTTTTGCCAACGCGGACTCACTCGTCACTTTGCTGGCGGCCGTGTTGAAACCTACCGTTGTCGGGTGTTTCTGTTTTTCTTGATCATGACGTTCTGTTGGCGTGAAGCATTGGTTTTATCTCCTTTCGCTATCGTGTTTGCCCGGAAGGCAGGACATACGATTTCGTATGACGACATGTCGCCACGCCATCCGGTATTTTTTTACGGTTTCATCAATAATGAATCGCATAAAAAGGGAAACAACATGGATGCAACTCAATCAGATACCTTCTTTTCCATGCAAAACGACCCGGCCGAGTACCTGACGGACGCTGCCCAACGAATGGTGCTGTACTGGGATGCCATGCGTCAACGCGGCAACCAGTATCTGGAACATATGGCTCAACAGGCACCCCATGTGCTTCAGTTCGATTACGAACTGGTTATGTCAGGACTGGATTTGCCGCAGCCGGTGAACTATGGCCTCGTGAAGATTCTTCCTCCTGAAGGGACCATGGTGGATGAGACCAGGCGGCCTTTTGTGGTTATCGATCCGCGGGCCGGGCACGGCCCCGGCATTGGCGGCTTTAAGGCGGACAGCGAAATCGGTGTTGCCCTCAAGGCCGGCCATCCGTGTTATTTCATCGGTTTTCTTCCTATGCCCCAGAAGGGACAAACCATAGAAACGGTGATGAAAGCCGAGGCCGCTTTTCTGGAACGGGTGATTGAACGCCACCCGGAGGCCGGTGGCAGGCCCGTTCTCATCGGCAACTGCCAGGCCGGTTGGGCTGTCATGATGCTTGCGGCGACACACCCCCATCTTTGCGGTCCGATCATCAGCGCCGGGGCTCCGCTCTCCTGTTGGGCCGGGGTACGCGGTAAAAACCCCATGCGGTATTCGGGGGGCCTGTTGGGTGGCAGCTGGTTGACGGCCCTGACAAGTGATCTGGGAAATGGACTGTTCGACGGTGCATGGTTGGTCCAGAACTTCGAGGGGCAAAATCCTGCCAATACTCTCTGGTCAAAGCAGTACAATCTTTACTCAAAAATTGACACAGAAGTGCCCCGTTACCTGGGCTTTGAACGATGGTGGGGTGGGCATGTGCTTTTGAACGATGAGGAAATACAGTATATCGTGGACAACCTGTTTGTCGGGAACAAGCTATCCACAGCCGGTATCCTTTCTGAGGAGGGGATACAGATAGACCTCAGAACAATTCGCTCTCCCATCATTTGTTTCTGCTCCAAAGGCGACAACATCACTCCGCCCCAACAGGCGCTCGGCTGGATTCCAGATCTGTATGAAAATGTAGAAGATATTCGGGCCGCAGGACAGACGATTGTCTATGCCGTTCATGAACACATCGGTCATCTCGGGATTTTCGTGGCAGGCAGCATCGCAACGAAGGAACATCAGGAGTTTGCCCATAATATCGATTTTATCGATTGCCTCCCCCCGGGGCTGTATGAAGCCGTCATAGAAGAAGTGGGGCCGGATGCAGCAAGCCCCGACCTGATCAATGCAGACCACATCTCCCGATTTGAATCCAGGACACCGGATGACATACGGGCCATGGGCGGGAACACCCCCGAAGAGGAGCGATGTTTTGCGGCTGTGGAAAGGCTTTCCCAGGTAAACCTTGGCCTGTACCGGACCACATGGCAGCCGTTTATTCGTGCTCTTGCCAATGACGAGACAGCAGAGTGGATGCGGCGAATGCACCCCTTGCGTTCCGGCTACGAGATATTCTCCGACCAGAACCCTCTGATGGCCCCCTTAGAGTCCGCTGCAAAAACAGTGCGGGAAAACCGAAAGCCTGCCAAAACAGACAATGTTTTCTGGCAGTGGCAGGCAGCTTTTTCCGACAGCATCGAGGAGAGCCTGGATCTCTATCGGCAGACGGCTGAAGACCTCTCGGAGAAGATGTTTTTTGGATTGTATGACAATCCAATCACCCAGGCCATGCTGGGTCTTCGGGCTTCCGATGATCCGGTTCGGCCCAGTCCCGGGCATGATCCGCTCCACCTGGCATATGTGGAACGCCGAATCGACGAGTTACGAACCTCCATGGACCAAGGTGGTCCGAGGGAGGCTGTCATCCGATCGATCATTTATGTTCGGATGCCGGACAATGCACCGGACGAGCGCGGTTTCGCCATGCTGAACCGAATACAGAAACTCTACGCTTCGGATATCACCCTGGATGAGTTGAAAACAGCGATCCGTGATCAGTTGTTTATGCTCCTTCTGGACGAAACCCGGGCGCTGGAAACCATCCCTGAGCTTCTCAAGGGGTATGAAGACGAGGGACCCCAACTTTTGAAACAAGTGCAACAAGTGGTGACAGCCAAAGGCGCCTTGCCCAAGCCTCTGGAAAAACGTTTGGCAACGGTGGAATCATATTTTGTTCCCAAGTGACGATTCAGCCCAAAGTCACCTCCGGCAGCCCTGCCGGGGGCAATGTTCAGAAATACTGGATAAACAGGCTTTGATGTCGAATTTCATCTGTGCGGAGATGTTGGTTTTCCGGCTGCAATCGAAAACGTTTTCGGGGCTCATGTCAAAAAACGACCCGCCGAGGCATGCCTGAATCGTTACGTTCCCAACAAGAAAACGTAACAGGAGGGAGATAAGGGACGAGGGGAAGAGTGAAACAGCCATTGTCTCAGAAAGGCTACCACGCCATTCGGCAGGTTGGCCGCCGTGGAACCATTGCTTGAGTCACGCACATGGGCAGTTCTGACAGTGACCAGGCAGTACAAACCCTAACGTGGAAAGGAACAACCAATGGCAACGAAATGGAAACAAGGGGTTGCGACCAGATGGGTTGCGGTTTTTGTCTCTCTTCTTATTGCAACAAGCTTGGGATGCGTGACGCAAAAAGCCGCCTCGGTTAAATATGAGTCCAATCCGTCGATTGTTCCTGCTGCTGATAATGCGCCCAGTTCGTCCATGAGCCCATCGGCCGAGACGGTTCGCAAACAACCGATTACGCCTTCAGCCGAGGTGAGCTCCCTGGCTGATCTCAAGCGGTATTACAGCATTGACCATTTCAAGATGGGCGGAACATACAACCTGGACGATCCAGCCTCCTATGCCTATGGCGGTGAAGGCGGCGTGACCCTTGAATCGTTGGGGCAAAAGCCGCTGCATCTTGGTTACATCACCCTTGGAACGCCGCAGAAGGACCAAGACGGCAAGATAACAAACGCCATTGTTGTCAACAGTTACTACTCTGGGGATTCCACCTCAATCTACGATAAGTGGGTTGAAGGTCAGGCCGGCAACGATTTCTGCCTTGGCGCCGTCATTGGCCCCGGGAAACTGATCGACACCGAGAAAAATTTCGTTGTTCTGCTGGATGCCATTGGATTGTGGGGGGCCAGCAAGCCCAGTGACGGTTTGGGGATGAAGTTTCCTCAATACAGCTATTTCGACATGGTCCAGGCAAGTTATCGTCTGCTCAAAGACGAGCTGGGGGTCGGTTCCGTCAAGCTGGCCACCGGAGTGAGCATGGGGGCAACCCAGACGTATGTATGGGGCGTGCTCCACCCTGAATTTGTTGAGAACCTGATGCCCATTGGCGGCACAACCCAGTCCGACGGGGGCGACCCGTTGGGAAATTGGATTTTCCAATTGATGACAGAGGCGATCAAAAGTGACCCGGTCTGGATGGAAACCAACGGAGATTATTATCACCTTCCCAAAGAGAAGCACCCCAACCAGGGCGTTATGTTCGGCTGGTCGGTTCTAAACCACACCGCTTTGTCCTTCGATCTTCGGGTTACCCAGCCCTGGGATGAGATCAAGAAGGATGTCTTTTACTGGAACCCCGAGGGGGAGGCGGCTGCAAACCTGAAGAAGAAAGCAGCCGTGCAGGACGCCTGCGACCTGGTTTATCGCAACACAGCTGGGTTGACTTACAACATCAATGACGAGCTTCATCGGGTGCGTGCCAAAACCCTGGTTCTGCATGTTGGCAACGACAACTGGCTCAACGCCAATCTGGCCAGGGCCGCCGCCAACAGAATCCCCGGTGCTGAAACCATCATATTCGACAGCCCCATTGCCCACTACGCCGTGTTCCAGGCGACCAACCTGCTCAAAGACAATGTCATGGCCAAAACCTTCTTTATGGAGGCTGGCCTCATTGAAAAGCCCGGGGCCACGTTGACGGCCAGGAACTACCGCAAACCAAGGGTGGTCATGCAGGGGGATCCCCAGAAAAGCTTTTGGAAAAACCAGGTCATCTATCCGTTCCCGGTCAAGTACGCCACCGGTACAGATTCACGGGGCGTTGCATGGGAAATCGGGTATATGGATGAGTATGACGGGGATGAACGTGCCCCGGAAACCCTGGTGATTATCCACGGCAAGGGTGCCTTTGCGGGACACTACGGGTATGTGATGAAATATGCCCTTGAGCGGGGGCTCAGGGTGATTGCCCTTGATATGCCCGGTTACGGTATGTCCGGACCGGGTAACCTGGACAAATCCTCTGCCCGAACGCTGCAGGACTGCCGCGACGCGATCCACGACGTCGTGGTAGAGCAGTTGAATGTCAAGAGTGCTTATTACATGGGGCATTCCCTGGGCGGCCAGTTCTGCCTGGGCTACGCACTCTCCTACCCTGATACGGTGAAAGGGCTTATTCTTGAAGCCCCTGCCGGGCTCGAGGAGTTTCCTTTGGAGATCGCCGGCGCACCGGCCTTCGATCCCTCCTACGCCCACGATTTCAACCGGTGGAGAGAGGTGTGGGACCCCTTCGGAGCCCTGCAGAACGAGAAGAACCTCACGGAAGAAGGGATCCGCCTGTTCTACGATTTCAAGAAGAAGGATCCGGATACAGGTGACATCGTCTCTTCCAAATTCGGTTACTTCAAGCAACACACAGAATATGCCAGGCTTTTGGAGGATCAGCGCGTGGCGATCATCCAGGGCAACGGGGCGGAATTCGAGCAGGGTGCCAATGCTTTCATCTATGATGTCTATTCCATCGGAAGCGAATTGGTCGAGGGAGACAAGACGTCACTTTATTCTCGCCTGACGGAGATTAAAGCCCCCATCTTTCTTATGTTTGGCAACGAGGAACCCTTTATTCCCTCCACAGGTCTGAACGGGCTGGATAGCCTGAGCGACGATGTGATTATTCCCTTCATGGAGCGCATGACAGCTTCAGGGAACAGGCCCCTTTTAAAAGTCTATCCCGGGGCCGCCCACTTCATCCACACGGATGTGCCCTATGAATTTGCAAAGGACACCGCGGATTTTGTCCTCACCGGGCAGGTGGATGTACTGACCAGGGAGACCATCAAGTATATGTTCAAACCCCCCGTTGTTGCCCAGGCTGCAGCGGAGAGGCAGGCGACGCCCACCGGGAAGAAAAAGAGTGCCTTCTCCAAATAGCCGGATAGTTCACGAGTCGGGTGCGCTTATATGGAAGGCATGGTGCATGGTGGAACACACAAGGTGAAAAGATGGATGGCATTTCGATGCCAGACTCCCTTTATCAGACAGGAGGAATAGAACATGATCGCATTTTTAAGGTGCCGTCTCTGGGCAGGAATGTTCCCATTGGCACTGGCTTTTGCCATTTTTTGCGTCACGGGCCATGCGGAGGCGGCTTCCCTTACAAGATCGGCTGACGTCGCGTCTCTGGCATCCCTTAAGTCGTACCACGCCATCCCAAATTTCAGGATCGGGGGAACATACAACCTGGATGACGAAACCAGTTATGACTTCGGGGGAGAGGGCGGCACAACCTTGGAATCCCTCGGGCAACCACCCCTTGAAATCGGATACATCGCGGTGGGTAAGCCGAAAAAGAACGCTGGGGGAGAAATTGTCAATGCGGTGGTCATCAACTGCCATTACTCCGGCGGTTCAACCAGCATGTACAACTTCTGGTACGACGGCCAGCCAGGTAACGATTTCAGCCAGGGGGCGGTGGTGGGACCGGGGAAATTGATCGACACCAACGAATACTTCGTGGTTTTCGTGGATGCGCTGGGCCTGTGGGGAACCGCCAAGCCAAGCTCTGGGTTGGGGTTGAAATTTCCTCAGTACAGCAATTTTGATCTGGTCCAGGCGAGTTACCGGGTGTTGAGGGACGAGCTCAACGTGGCGGAGGTTCAACTGGTCACCGGGGTCTCCATGGGCGGTACACAGACTTACACATGGGGCGTGCTGCACCCTGACTATGCAAAGGCGATCATGCCCATCGGCGGCACAACCCAATCCGACGGGGAAGACCCCGTTCAAGCCTGGCTTTTTCAGCTCATGACGGCGGCCATGAAAAGTGATCCGGTCTGGAGAGAGACCAAGGGCGACTACTACCATTTGCCCAAAGCCAAGCACCCCAACAGGGGGGTGGCCTTCGGGTGGTCCATTCTCGGCCACACGGGCTTCACATTCGACTTCAGGGCTTCTCAGCCATGGGATCAGTTAAAACAGGAAGTCTTCTATTGGGATCCGAAAGGAGACGAGGCTGCCGTGCAGATGAAGAAGGCCGAGGCGTTCGATGCCATCGACCTTATCTATCGAAACAATGCCGGCTCGGTGTTTAACATCAACAAGGAACTGCACCGGATAACGGCCAGAACACTGGTGATACATGTAAAGACGGATCTCTGGCTCAACTATCAACTGGCTGAGGCGGCAGCGGCCAGAATCGACGGCGCACGCTTGCTGGGCATCTCCAGTCCGATAGCCCACTACGCCGTTTTCCAGGCTCCCAATATCCTGAGCACTGACATCAAAGCTTTTATGGAAGGAAAGAGCTGCGTGGCTACAGCAGCCGCGCCTGCCGGAGCGCCCGTGAAAGCCGAGAAGACAAAAGGGGCTTTTTCAAAATAACCGCGTCACCATTCGGCATATCTTTGCTTCCGGCGGCCCTGCCGGAGGCCAAGCTTTTGAAACGTCAGACAAACAGGTTTTAATCATGATGCCGATTTTTTGAAAGCCGTCGATAACTCAACGGCTTTTGATGTAACGACCATGCCCCTCTTCCGGCGCCCAGCTCTACTATGGCTGGGCACCAGAAAAGGGGCAACCGGAATGCTTTTGAGGTGCATTTTGAAAAAAAGCGACCCGCCGGAGGCATCTGGGTTTTGACATCACTACATGGTAATTCCACAGGTATACCGATGAAAGAATTGCGTTTTAATACGTTCGGTTTCTCGGCGGTGGTTCTGGTTCTTCTCGTCTTTCTGATCGGTTTGCCGTGCCGGAAGGTTTCAGGTCAGGAATTGCCATTCTTCGCGGATGTGCCGACCGCCAGGCCGGTCATAACACGCCTGTCGGCGGTGCCTGCCCTGGGCGGGAAAAAGCAGTTTCATACCATTCGGAATTTTAAACTGGGTGGGCACTACGAACCCGGTGGGAAAGAAACCTATGAATCCGGTGGCCAGGGGGGCGTAACCCTGGAGTCCCTGGGGTACGGCCCCTTGCGAACAGCCTATATTGCTGTGGGCACCCCTAAGCGGAATCAGGCGGGGAAGATCACCAATGCCATCGTGATCAACTCTTACTATTCCGGGGATTCAACCAATATGTACTTTTTCTGGCACGAGGGGCAGCCAGGTACGGCATTCTCAAACGGATCGGTTGTCGGCCCCGGAAGGTTGATCGATACCGATACGTACTATGTTATTTTTCTGGATTCATTGGGCCTCTGGGGCGCAAGTAAACCCAGTGACGGCTTGGGTCTTCGATTTCCGGATTACAGCTATGCCGACATCGTGCAGGTGAGCTACCGGTTGCTGAAGGACAAGCTGGGGGTCGAGAAAATCCGACTTGCAACCGGCGTCTCCATGGGTGGCTCGCTTTGCTATGTATGGGCGCTGCTTCATCCTGACTTTGTGGATGGTATTTTGCCCATTGCCGCCAATTCAACCCCCGACAATGTCGCCCGGTGGATATTTCAGCTGATGAACGCAGGGCTGAAGTCGGATCCTGTCTGGAGGCAAACCAACGGCGATTACTACAACCTGCCCGGAGACCAAAGGCCCGTAAAAGGGTTGATGTTCGGGTGGTCGATTCTGAATTTGACCGCACTCACGTTTGACTATCGATCCGGGCAAGCCTGGGAACAGGTCAAGGGGGATGTGTTTTACTGGAAACCTGAAAATGGTTGCGGGAGCAACCTGATTGAACGGGCCGAGGATTTCGACACCAATGACATGATTGTTCGCAACCGCACGTGCCTGAAATACGATATCAGCGATCATCTCCATGAGATCGAGGCAAAAACCCTGGTCTTGCACGCGTATTCGGATCAATGGCTGATCTATGAAAAGGCAAAGGAGACGGCAGGCAAAATTCCCGGTGCCCGTATTGTCGGTTTTGAAAGCCCGCTGGCACACTATTCCTGTTTTCGCGCACCGCATATCTGCAAAAAAGATGTCACCGCCTTTTTCAGGGAAATCGGATTGGGGCCGGAAGATAAAACGATGTGATTCGCTTTGCGACACCCCGGAAAAGAAGGGGGCTCCAGTCATATTTCAGTTCGCCTCTGGTGGGGCGCTTTATGAAAATGGCTTACGCAAATTTTCCGGTTACATCTTAAAAGTCAAGGCTGTTGATGTTTCCAACGCCACTGGTTTTGTCGGAATTGTTTCACAAATCCTGTTTGTCAAACTTA
>Ga0193953_1001434_pt1 | contig 11037 bp, 9 predicted proteins | sample BB_4_MG_FD_140325 | JGI IMG/M metagenome (GOLD analysis project Ga0193953, IMG submission 140325) | Microbial mat bacterial communities from the Broadkill River, Lewes, Delaware, United States - BB_4_MG | ecosystem: Environmental > Aquatic > Freshwater > River > Microbial mats | place: USA... | reverse complement strand
TCGGCTAATTTTTCAGCAATAAAAGCAAGGTAAGCTGATTCATTTCTTTTCCCACGCTTAGGTGTAGGTGCCAAATAAGGGGAATCGGTTTCCAAAATTAGATATTTTGTGTCAATTTCTTTGATCACTTTATCTAATCCGGATTTTTTAAAGGTCAGAATTCCATTTAATCCTAATAAAAACCCCATCTCAACAGCCTTATTGGCTTGTTCCAGATTTCCGGTGAAAGAGTGGAATACCCCTGTAAGTTTTTTTGTTTTGAAAGACTCCAAAATTTCAAAAATCTCAGAAAAAGATTCACGTGCATGAATCACTATTGGCAAGTTTCTATCTTCTGCCCATTTCAATTGTTGCTCGAAAACAAACTGCTGTTCTTTCAAAAATGTTTTATCCCAGTACAAATCGATGCCAATTTCACCAATTGCAATAAAATTTTCCTTTTTCAACCACTTTTCACAGATAGCCAACTCGTCTTTATAATTCTCCTTAACTGAGGTTGGGTGCAAGCCCATCATTGGCAAACAAAAGTCAGGATAATCATTCACCAATTTAAGCATGGGTTCAATAGATTCCGAATCAATGTTTGGCAAAAGTATTTGCCCAACATTAGCATCTTTAGCTCGTTGAATTGCTTCAGCAATATCAGCATCAAAAGCCTCTGAATAAATATGAGAGTGTGTATCTATTAATTTCATGAATAAATCTTTTGATTAAGAATTAATTCTTAAAAAAATTCTTTGTTATAATTAAAAAGAGCCGGCTAAGGCCGACTCTTTTTTATATTTAAAGCGTTATGAGATTATACACATCCCTGAGCCACCATTGCTTCAGCTACTTTTACGAAGCCACCAATGTTTGCACCATTTACGTAATTAATCTTATCACCTTTTTTACCGAATTTAGCACAAGTATCGTGAATATCTTTCATGATACGAGCAAGTTTCTCATCAACTTCTTCAGCAGTCCAGTTGAAACGTAGTGAGTTTTGTGACATTTCAAGACCTGAAACAGCAACACCACCAGCATTAGCAGCTTTACCAGGAGCAAATGCAGCATTCTCTACTAAGAAAGAAACAGCTTCTGCAGTACAACCCATGTTTGAAGTCTCAACAACATACTTACATCCGTTTGCAACAAGAGCTTTAGCATCTTCTTCGTTCAATTCATTCTGAATTGCACAAGGGAAAGCCATATCAACTTTTGCACCCCAAGGTTTTTGACCTGCGAAGAACTCAGCACCGAATTTCTCAGCGTAAGGAGCTACAACATCATTGTTTGAAGCACGAAGATCCAATAAGTAATCGATCTTCTCAGCATCTAAACCATCTTTGTCGTAAACATATCCATCAGGACCTGAAATAGTAACAACTTTAGCACCAAGCTCAACTAATTTAAGAGCAGCACCCCAAGTTACATTACCAAAACCAGAAAGAGCAACAGTTTTTCCTTCTAATGTTTCATTGTTTTCAGCAACCATATGCTGAGCAAAGTAAACAGCACCAAAACCAGTCGCTTCAGGACGGATTAAAGAACCACCAAACTCAAGTGGCTTACCAGTTAACACACCAGTAAACTCGTTACGAATTCTTTTGTATTGTCCGAAAAGGTATCCGATCTCGCGACCACCTACTCCGATATCACCTGCAGGAACGTCAGTGTTAGGACCAATATGCTTACACAACTCAGTCATGAAGCTTTGGCAAAAACGCATGATTTCGTTATCTGATCTTCCTTTTGTGTTGAAATCAGAACCACCTTTACCACCACCCATAGGTAGAGTAGTTAAAGAGTTCTTGAAAGTTTGTTCGAAACCTAAGAATTTAAGAGCACTTAGAGTTACAGAAGGGTGAAAACGTAGTCCACCTTTGTATGGTCCAATTGCAGAGTTAAACTCAACACGGTATCCACGGTTAATCTCTACTTCGCCATTATCGTTGAACCAAGGCACTCGGAACATGATAGTACGTTCTGGCTCACACATTTTCTCAAGAACTTTAGCGTTCTTGTATTTAGGATTAGAATCGTATGCTTCCCATACTGATTCTACTACTTCTTGTGCTGCCTGGTGAAATTCTGCTTCACCTGGAGTTCTACCCTTAAGGGCTTCCATGAATTCATTAATCTTCGCTTCCATGTCCAAAATATGTTATGAAATTAAAATAAGATTGTTGTGATACAATTGTTAATATTTTGGTTCAAATGTATATAAATTTTAAGAACCTCAATTTTTTTTCGCAAAAAAATTCAAACGTTTTAAAAAAAAATTCACCCCTGATTATGAGCCATTTACATCTTTTTCAATCCTGCTCTACAACATCAGGTAAAAAAAAGTAGTTTTTTCAGGAATTCAAAGAGTAGATTTTACCTGGAAGAGCTCTAACAAGTCCCTCGAATTCCATTTTTAACAACAAACTTGAAACCCGACTCATTGGTAAATTCGATTTAACGGAGAGCAAATCGATTCCTAATTTTCCCTCTTCAGTTAATAGTTCTGCAATTAATTCTTCTTCTGGCGAAAGCTCGACAAACATTTTAGCCTGAACGGCATCCTTCTTTATTTCTTTATTCTCCCAGCCAAGGATATATTCAATATCAGTAACTGATTCTATTAAATGAGCTTGATTGGTTTTAATTAAGTGATTGCATCCCTGTGAATAGACATCACCAATTCTTCCTGGAAAAGCAAATACATCTCTATTATAAGAGTTTGCAATTTCAGCAGTTGTCAACGAGCCTCCCTTCCTTGCAGATTCCATTACCAAAGTTGCATCAGCCATTCCGGCAATAATTCTATTTCTACGAACAAAATGCCTTGGGTCAATGACACTTTTCGAGGTAAACTCTGAAATTATACCTCCACTATGAATAATATCTTCGACATATTTACGATGCTGAGCTGGATACATTAAATGAAAACCATGCCCTACTACAGCAACGGTAGGTAAATTATATTTTATTGCCGCTTTATGTGCACAAATATCTATCCCGTAGGCTAGTCCACTAACAATAATGGGTTTCTCGGCATGAGTTGCGAGTGATTTAATTACTTTTTCACAATTTTCTTTTCCATACTCGGTGGCATTTCGAGTACCTATTACGCTCAATATACGTGACGCATTGAAATCAATATCACCTTTGTAATATAAGGTGGTTGGAGAATCAGGACAGTTTAATAATCGCTGGGGAAATTTATCATCCAGATAAAAAGCAACATTTATTCCATTGTCTTCGATGAACTTCAGTTCTAATTCAGCTTCTCGCAAGGCTGAATCTCTATCTAGTTTCTGAATGATACTCTTACCAATTCCCGGTATTTTTAGAAGTTCCTGCTTCTTTACCTTAAAAAAACTTTCAATACCACCGGTATATGCGATTACTTTTCGTGCATTAATGCTACCAAGGCCATTCAAAAAGCTAAAGGCTACTTTATAGTGTGTTTCCATAATTTGGATTTAGGACATCCAAATTAGAAATTTGCACTGTGAAATCAAAAAAGAAAACAGTCTAAATATCAAAAGATAAACCAATTGTAACAAAACCGGCGTTACCATAACCAATCTCTGAAAAAATATTTATATCCTCACTGATGTTATATCTTCCTCCAATAAGCAGTCCTAAATCAAATAAAAATTGATTTTCCTTATTATTTATCTCATCCTCAAATTTAATATGCTCCAAAGAAAAACCCGTTTTTAAGGAAGCATACAGTTCTACTCCAAATTCAGGTGAAATATGTATCGCGTCGAGCAAATCATTCAATTTGTAGGATACAACACCACCTAAGCGATAATAATTATGAGTCATTTCTGAAAACTCATTTAATAGAGATTCATTTTTCTGACCAGCAAAGCCAAAATAGGCACCTAAACGAAATCCATCACGCCAAGGTTTATCGGCCTGAATAAGAAACGAAGGGTATTGAGTTTCACTTCCATTTTTAAAATCATGCTTGAATTTGCCATATTTAGCAAAGGGTAGTCCGACTTGTATTCTTAAACCATCTTCTGCTTTTTGAGAAAATAAGGATATTGACAAAACAGACAGAATAATTATTAAAAAGGATTTTTTCATGGGTCTTAATAGATGAAATATATCAACGATTATTTTTTCGAATACTTTGACAAAGATTCTAATAGTTCTGCTCTTTGTGTTTTTGACAAGGCAGATAAACTTATTCCAGGGTATTTAGCCAATCCTTTTGCACTCATCTGAAAAAGAAAAAGATCTTCACGCAGTCCCCAACTTCGCTTTTCTAATTCAAAATGGGAGAATGTTTGCTTACTTATTTCTATTGATTTAAACTTATCGTGAAAAGGATGTAATGGGTAATACCGCATGATAATTTTATCATCGGTGTCCTTATAGATTATAAAATTATATTCCCTTGTTAGATTAAGTCCGATAAGTAAGACGAAAACGCTAAATAAGCCCAGCATAATTAATTTCATATAAGCTGGGTTTAAGTAGACGGTTAAGACTGTTAAACTCAAATAAAGAAAGGTGACTATATAATAATAGAGTTTTATATGTGCTGCTCGATTTTGATTACTTATTGTCATATGACTATCAATATAAATTTATGGTGAAAGATTTCTGGAATTTTTTAATAACTTGAATTATCAATTTAAAAAAAAGCAAGTTTGACATCACTCGCTAAAATACTATATTTGACCAAAGTTAGAAACTATAAATAAGTTCGCAAATGAGTCCTCAATCTTACGATTTAATTTTTACTGAAAGCATTGAAAAAGAGCTAGGTAGAGTTTTGGAATCTTATTCCAAATCTAAAATCTTTATCCTTATGGATTCTGGTGCAGAAGAGCATTGTTGGCATCTACTAGCTGGCATAAAGGCATTACAGACTGTCCCTAAGCTAATTATACAGGCTGGTGAGCAAAACAAGTCATTGGAATCAGTTGCTAAAGCTTGGGAGTTCCTAAGTCAGAATGGTGCCAACCGACATAGTCTTGTTATAAATATTGGTGGTGGTATGCTATCTGATTTAGGTGGTTTTGTTGCGTCTACATTTAAGCGTGGCTGCCACTTTATAAATGTACCAACGACATTACTTTCGCAGATTGATGCTTCTGTAGGTGGTAAAACGGGCATCAATTTTAATGGTTTAAAAAATGAAATTGGTGTTATTAATCAACCAGATATGGTTGTTTTGAGTCCAGAGTTTTTGAAAACCTTGCCTATGAAAGAGTTCAAGTCTGGGTTTGCTGAAATGCTTAAACATGCCATCATCTTCAGTCAAAATTATTTAGATGAGCTAATTGCCTTTAATTTTAACGACATCAACTATTCCAAACTCCTTAACATGATTAGAAAATCAGTCGCTGTTAAGCAGGAGTTTGTTATGAAAGATCCAATGGAACGAGATGTTCGTAAAGTTCTAAACTTTGGGCATACTATTGGACATTCTTTCGAAAGCTATGCGCATCATCATAAGCTTGAACTATACCATGGTGAGGCTGTAGCCTTAGGTATGATTGGAGAACTCTATCTGTCTGTAAAGAAAAAAGCTTTCCCTCAAGATAAATATGAAGAGATAGTGAAATATATAAGAGATATTTACTCAGACTTTTCTATTTTTGCCAAGGATTACCCCGAATTTTATCAATTGATGTTACACGATAAGAAAAACACCGACGAAGGAGTTAATTTCACTCTCCTTCCGAACATTGGCGCTTATTCTATTGATAACATCTGTAACGAAGAGGAAGTTTATGAAGCTCTCTCTCAGTATGAAAAAAGCAAGTAAGATGAACGTTAAACTTCAAGAAGCAAAAGACTCTATTAGAGATATTGTCGATTTTCCTAAAGAGGGTATTCTATTTAAGGATATCACTACTATGTTGAAGGATGAAAAACACCTAAACACTTTGGTAGAGTCTCTTTATGAGCAATACAAAGACAAAGGTATTACAAAGGTTGTAGGACTTGAAAGTCGTGGTTTTATTTTAGGTACAGTACTGGCATATAAATTAGGAGCCGGCTTTGTTCCTGTACGTAAACCAGGTAAATTACCTGCACCTACATTTTCAGAAAAATATTCGTTAGAATACGGGGAGGATGAAATGTTTATTCATCAGGATGCATTGAATGCTGAGGATATTATCTTAGTACACGACGATTTATTAGCAACAGGTGGAACTGCTAAAGCTTCTATCAATCTAATTAATAAATTTAAGGTTAAGAATGTATTTATCAACTTTTTAGTTGAGTTAGATTTCTTAAACGGACGTGAAAAACTAAATACAAGTTATCAAGTCGATTCTCTTTTCCATTTCTAAATCATAGGAATTAAAGAATTACACCATACAGCCGTTGGGAAATTCATTTTTCTAACGGCTATTTTTTTATACCGTTTATAAGGATAAAATTTACAGGAATAAGGATAAAGAAATAAAGGTTAAAGGGGTGAAGTTTATTTCTCCATTTGCTTTAAGCTTTTAATCATCACATTTTAACACTTTCACTCATCACTCCCAAACCATGTACTATACTATATCTAAGCCAGAAAAAATCATCGAAGGAAAAATTATTGTTCCTTCATCGAAAAGTATTTCGAACCGTGTACAAATCATCAATGCTTTGAGTTATAGTTTTGAGCCAATCAAGAATCTATCAACTTGCGATGACTCAAAAGTAATGCAAGAGGTTTTATTTTCGAATACCAATGTATTTGATGTTGGTCATGCAGGCACAAGTATGCGATTTTTAACTGCTTATTTATCGAAGATATTAGGTGAGTGGACTCTTACTGGTTCTGACAGAATGAAAGAACGTCCTATTTCTGTTTTGGTTGATGCCCTAAATTCTTTAGGTGCTCAAATTTCCTATCTTGAGAAAGAAGGTTACCCTCCATTGAAAATTTTAGGTTCGAACATTACAGGAAAAGAAGTTGAACTTGCTGGTAATACAAGTTCTCAATACATTTCGGCTCTATTACTAATTGCTCCAACTCTTGAAAATGGTCTTCGTATTAAACTCCAAGGTAAGATTGTTTCTCGATCGTATATCGAGATGACTCTAAATATTATGGAGGAGTTTGGTATTCAGTCAGAGTTTAAGGGTGATGAGATTTATGTAGCTAAACAGGCTTACAAAGTTATTCCCTACACTGTAGAGGGTGACTGGTCTGGCGCATCGTACTGGTATGCCTTTATGGCTTTAGCACCTAAGGGTAAACTCTTTTTAGACGGTTTGAGAAAAAATAGTTTCCAGGGTGATTCGGGTCTTGTTGAAGTATTTGGAAAACTTGGCGTAAAAACCAATTTTTCAAAGAAAGGCATGTATATCGAACAAAACAATGAGGTTTGTAAAAAATTAGTTTTCGATTTTATCGAGATGCCCGATTTAGCACAAACCTTTGCTGTTGTTTCTGTTTTAAAAAATATTCCTTTCCACTTTAAGGGATTAGAAACACTTAAAATAAAAGAGACCAATCGTATTGCAGCACTTATTGATGAGTTAGCCAAATTGGGATATGTTCTTTATGAACCTAAAGAAGGTGAACTGGCTTGGGATGGCGAGATGAAAGCTGAAAGTGATGATATTGTAATCAAAACTTATCACGATCATAGAATGGCAATGGCCTTTGCTCCTATTGCAATGATGCGTCCTGAAATACAAATTTCAGATCCGATGGTAGTCAATAAATCTTATCCTAATTTCTGGGAACAGATTAAAGAGATTGGGTTTAATATTGAGGAAAACTAGTTTCCGTAAAGACTAATAATATTAAAAGCTCGATCTACAAGTCGAGCTTTTTTTCTGAGCTAAACAGAAAATCAGTTTACCCCAAGCCTAAAGGGAGACTTAATTTCAAAGGCTTCACCTCGCTAGTGCAGGATTACTTATAATAGAATAAGCTGATTGCTTTGCTCTTGTTTGGGTTAGGGATTGTAGTGGAAACCCCGCAGCTGGGTTAGCTTTGTGTGCTGGGCGAGGAGTTGCAACGCAAAGCCCGACCGACAGTTTGGAGGTAACCCCCACTTTAAAATGTTACAAATACCAAATTAAGGTCAACACCTATCTCTTAAAATAATTTGAAATAGCCTCTTTTCCTGCACTCGAAATTCGTTTACAAATAAAGCTTATCGATACTAATCATGATCATGATGAGTAGGAAGTAGAGATTCAATTGTAAGAATAACTTTCGAACAGATAGTCTGTCGTATTTTTTTAGGATAGGAAAACTGTGGTAAATAATCCATACAGACAATACAAGTAAAATCCAGATAGAAACTTGAGAACTTATAACCCCATAAATGGGTAGTAAAAGAGCTACCATGATTGTAGAAAGCATCCATATTAATGTAATATAATGGATTTGCTTTGTACTAAAAACATCTGTTAAAACCTTAAAGCCACCTCGCTTATAGTCTTCTCCATAGAGTAATAATAAAAGCCAAAAATGAGGGATTTGACCAATGAAAAAGAAGAATGCTAAGGCCAAAATCGCGGGCTCCATAATATTACCTCCTGCAGCAACATAACCTATTAATGGTGGAAAAGCACCACTCAAAGCGCCTGGAACAACTGCAAAGGCCGAAAGCTGTTTTAAAGGTGTATACAATACATTATACCAAAGAATTGAAAATAAAGCGATGTAAAAGCTAGTCATATTTCCTCCCCAAACAAGCAGTCCACAACCAACTGTTAGGAATAGAACACTCCACAATATAGCTGCACTTAGGGTAATTTTACCTGAAGGAATAGGGCGAAATTTAGTTCGATTCATCAAGGCATCTTTCTTATACTCTTGAATGTGATTGATAGCTGAAGCTCCCGCTACTATGAATAAAATTCCAAAGACGACAGCAGCCATATCTAAAGAAAAATCAGTAGACTGTAATAAGTAACCCGTGAAACAAGAAACAGCTATGGGAATAGCAATTTTGATTTTCCCCAAGTCAAGCAAACTCCTAATTTTTGAAGATTCTGGCATAGATTAATATTTAAAATTCAATTTCTTTTAATTTTCCACTCGCTTGTATGACTTCCTCTCTGGCTTGAAAAAAATCAACAATAAAAAAATAATTAATGCCATAAAAATGGTAATGCTAGCCGTCACCGCAGTAATATTAAAAACGTAGGTTCTCCCAACTGGATTGTACGAATAACAATATTCTAAAACCTTTTTAATGGTTGGTCCTGTCTGACCATTTGAGGCTTCTCGAATTGCCAACTGAAACTCATAAGGCAAAAAATAAGTTCCATTTAAATATCGGGTAATTTGTCCTTCAGGACTCACAATTATAACTGTTGCAGCATGGGTAAATTCATTTCCTGCTTTACTATACAAAAAACCGGTTGCTTCGGTTGCTTTTGCAATATTTAAACTGTCAGCTGTATAAAATTTCCATCCCTCACCTGTATTTTGTGTGTTAATCAGACTTTGATAATTTTCCTTTTTGTTACAAGCCAGTTCTGTCGTTTCTGTTGGGTCAAAACTAATGGTTAATACTTGGTAGTCTTTTGATATTTCTAGCTCACTAGCATTGATTAAACCCGCTAATCCATCCAATAATGGGCTGCAGATACCTGGACATTTAAAATAAACGAAAACAATGGCGGTGGGCTTATCAATCTGATCAGCGAAATTTACAGTTTCCCCTTTTTCATTGATTAAGTAGATATCGTCTGAAATTTTTTCACCAAGATGCTCCACAACGCCAACCTCAAAATCAGAATCGTATTTTGTAGCGTCTTGACTAAAAAGAGCTAAAGCAAGAAGGTTAATTAGAAAGCAAAGACTTAATTTTAACTTCATAAATAATCCTCCATGGTTTTTAAGATAGGGTAAGGAATCGATTCATCATATGAAAATCACATATGACTCCTACTAAAAATATGAAATTATTTGCACGAGGCTCTATACGAAAAGTCTTTTTTTTCAGGAAGGCTCTTATTTAGAATAAAATCTTTCTTTTGTTCAGTGTCTTTTTCCGAATTGTATTGGTTTCTATTTAAACACTATAAACATAAAAACCAGTTACTCTAAGTTTCGAATTACAATCATTATAAAACTGCCGAATCAGATTAATGAAGTATCTGTTTTCACATGGAGCCAGCTTTGCATATGCTCAAAAAAAAGATACATTATTATTTTTAAGCGGCTAATTGTTTAAGCCTTCTTCTTCACTTGTTCTTTTGTCTTGAAACAAAAGAACCAAAAATTCAAGAACCGTGATTTTCTCAATCTTTAAACTGCCTGAATGATAAGTGCAGCTGGGTGATTTCCTCGGCAAGCTCGGAACTTCCCTGTTTTACTAATCATTCATTTTATTTAAAAGATCTCATAAATCAATGCTCAATAATTGCAGCTCTAAAAACCAATCTTAATTTACAAATTGAACTTCATGTACAATATTCAACATATAGCAAAAAAAGAGGCTGTATCTCAATGATACAGCCTCTCTATCTTTGACAATTAAGTTACTTAATATGTCATATACACATAACCGGTAATTTTTCTACCATTACCTAATTTAAGAACATAGAAGTAGGTTGATGGTGGTAAACGATCATGCGAAATCTGTCCGCTTACGTTACCAAAACCTTCCCAACTGTTATCGTAATCTTTCATTTCGAATACCGTATTACCCCATCGGTTAAAGATCGTTATTGAATTGCCAGTATATTTTTCAAGACCTACAATTATAAACTTCTCATTATAACCATCTCCATTTGGCGTAATCACTTCAGGAATGAAAACTTCGATAGGAATAACATTAATCGTGATTTTCCCTATAGCATTCTCAGCTTGTCCATCAGAAACTTCATAAGTCATGACAACTTCTCCAACCGTTCTTTCGTCAGGCGTATAAGTTAAATTAAGAAGATCTTCTACCGAAATAAACTGATCTTTTTCTACAGGACTTCCATTTAAGAAGACGTCACCATCCTCTACAATGCTCGTAATTTTCACTCTTAGGATATCACCATCTTTATCTTCTGGACTCCTTAAATCAATTGGATTATCAAAAGACTCAGCCTCGACTTCTAATTCTACATCGTAAGCCACTG
>Ga0193953_1001433_pt1 | contig 11037 bp, 8 predicted proteins | sample BB_4_MG_FD_140325 | JGI IMG/M metagenome (GOLD analysis project Ga0193953, IMG submission 140325) | Microbial mat bacterial communities from the Broadkill River, Lewes, Delaware, United States - BB_4_MG | ecosystem: Environmental > Aquatic > Freshwater > River > Microbial mats | place: USA... | reverse complement strand
TATGAACACGGGGAGCGACGTAATAAAGACAAATTCACTTCCTAATCTTTGCTGAACATCAGCTGAGACTGAGTACATGATGTAGCAGACCAATGTAATAGTAAAGGTGACCACCAAAACCATATTAACAAAATCAATATTATAAGCACTTAACACAGGCCGTATTTCTGATTTAGATTTTACAGAAATCAGATCGTCCCTGCGCTTGCCCACGGCTAAACTAACTGCCAATAGGAAGGTCATCATTATTATCCACTTAGAAATATACACAGCTCCTATTTCCCCACCAATGTACACCCGAATAACAAATCCCAAAGCAATTACTATCACATCAACAATGGCGAAATGCTTTAACTTGATTGAATAAGCCAGATTCATCACAAAATAACCGAATAATAAAACAAAGGAATTTGTACTTATAAAATACATCAATGTCAATCCGCCCAAACAAAAAAGAATTGCTATTCCCCAACCAATACCAACCTTAATTCTACCAGCAGCAATAGGCCGTTCACACTTTACCGGATGTAATGCATCTCTCTCCTTATCAAAAATATCATTGATCACATACACTGAGCTACCTGTAAAAGAAAAGGCCAGTACACTCAATAACAAATCTGTAAAATCATGCAGGTGAAATAATTCGCCGGCAAAAAATACGGGTAAGAGAATAAAACCATTCTTTACCCAATGAGAAATACGCAATAGCTTAATGATATTCATTGACGAGGAGAAACTAAAGTGTTTTTAAAAACTCATTGAGATGAACTGATAAATGCTTTGCACCTTCATGAGACAAATGCGAATAATTATGAAATAAATGATTTTCATAAAGCGTATCACATGGCAAATGGTATACATTATTGTAACACTTTGCCTTTTCTATTAAAGTCCCAATGTATTGCTTTATCGAATCTGGCACTTGATGATACAATCCTTTATGAATAGGCATAGATACCACCACTAGCTTAATATTATTATGACTTGTAATTCTTGCGATAGAATCAATGTATTGTGCATTTGTCTTTCCACAAGGCTTATTACCTTTGTAATACAACTCACTACCTAACTTTTCATAATCATATTCTTCAGCACCAGGATTCATTCCTTGATATTCGCCAATAAATGGATACCTTAATTGACGCTCCTTACCAAATAAATCAAAGCCCCACTGAGCAAAAAAATTATAGTTAGGAATTACATTATAACGAATAAACTGCTCCTGATATCGATTCCAGGGAACCTTAAAAGGATCAAAATCCTCATGATCAGTTATCAAAACGGATCGATAGAAAAACTCCGATGCGAAGACATACTCACCAAACAGATCATCGAACCTTGGCTTAAAATGAATTGATGAAATGGGAATAACCACCGTTTTGAGATTGGGATTATGCTGCAAAATATACCTCAGCTTAAAATAAGAAAGCACCCATGGTTCAGCAAACTGACCAATATTAACAGAGCCTTCAATCCAGACAGGATTAAATCCGTTAGCCAACTGAGATTCACCTAATAAAAGGATATCCTTCCCTTCAGGCATTGTGTAAGGGTATTTATTTTGAAACCACTCATTGGCCTGCCACGACAAAATCATCAACATAGTAATGACAATGATGTACTTAACCTTTCCCAATAAGTATTTAATAACGGCGGATTGCATATTAAAATTCAGCATAAATAAATACACTCTGATTTTTAGACATAAAAACTACCAACATAATCACTAATCCATAAACAAACCAACGTAACCAAGCACTCTGAGGTAAAAACCACTCCACATCCTTTTTAAAGAAATGCGTCATATAATCGTAGAAGGATACTACTCCACACCCCAAAAGAGCTATTAAAATTTCGCCTTCATTAATTTCAAAACCTGCAACAGTAATTGTATCCCAACCCAAAAACATCCTTTGAATAAACAACAAAGCTTCATCAAATGTCGGCACAAAGAAAAAGATCAAGGTAAAAGAGAAAAAAAGATACACCCATAAACTACCAATTACTTGTAATATTTTGTCATTCCACTTAGCAAACAGTTGCTTTCTACTTTTCTTAGTCAGAAACTCAACAGAAATAACAAGTCCTTGCAGAAAACCGAGAACGATGAAATTAAACCGGGAACCATGCCATATACCAATCACTATAAAGGTGATGAAAACGGCGTAAATAAATGCCATCTTTCCCCACTTTCGATGCTTGACAAGCAAACGGGTAAATAAAAAGTCATTACACCAGGAAGACAAGGAAATGTGCCAATATCGCCAGAATTCAGAAATCGATTGAGCAAAAAATGGAAACTTAAAATTTAGGGCTAGTTTATACCCAAATATACGTGCCAGACCTCGCGCCATATCCGTATATCCAGAAAAGTCAGTGTATAAATATAGTGGGAATAAAAGGAGCATTACTACTAATTGGCTTCCCTGAAAAGAATCAATATGCCTTAAACCCGTTACAATAATGTGCCCTATTGAATCGGCAATTACAATCTTTTTAAATGCCCCCCATATAAATAAACGGCTTCCATAAATAATATCTCCTACTTCAACTTCTTTATTAGAATCCAATTGAGGAAAAAACTGACGATGTCGCTCAATAGGCCCCGCTAGTACCTTAGGAAAGAAGAACATAAACAATCCAAATTTTACAAAATCAGAGGCAGGCTCATCTCCTGCTTTATAAACGAGATATAAATAGCTTATAGCCTGAAATGTAAAATATGAAACGCCTATAATAGGAACTAAACTAACCGAATGTATAGGCGAAAAAGGTAGAAATAAGCCTAAAAGACTATTTGTTGAGTCAATAATTAAATTGAGATACTTAAATAAAATAAGTCCTCCTATATTAAAGACCTGACCAAATAAATAGATTAAATAGCGTATTTTTTGCTGCTTGTTATAATCAATATAACGTCCAACTAAAAAATTTATTCCTAAGGAGAGAAGGCCATAAATGAATAAGTCAACGGACAGAAACCAAAGTACAACTAAACTTACAATAAATAAAAAATGTTGTCGATACTTATGACGAAACACTAAAAAGACAACATATGTAACAACCAAGAAAATGGCAAACTCCAAAAAACCAAAATTCATTTAAAAACAGGTGTTATACACTATTGTTGAGGATTCAAAACTAAACTACATTGGCATGTTTTACCCCATTTTGTGGATTATATTCAGGTACTAACGCACGCATTCGATGAATAAGCTGAGCTCTATTCTCTGTCGAAATGGAGTTTATCAACTCCGTTATTTGACGATCAATCTCAATGTAATCATGCTTTCTCACATTGGCGATCATAATTTTATCATTATGCGTAGGCTTAGTATTTTCCTTTGACGCCAATAACTCTTCATACAACTTTTCGCCTGGTCGTAAGCCTGTGTATTTTATCAAAATATCTTCATTGACTTTTAACCCTGCCAATCGAATCATTTCCTTTGCTAAATCATCAATTTTGACTGGCTCTCCCATGTCAAAAACAAATATTTCACCACCATCACTCATAAAACCAGCTTCAAGCACTAACTGGCATGCCTCGGGAATGGTCATAAAGAAACGGGTAATTTCCGGATGAGTAACGGTAACGGGCCCTCCCTGAGAAATTTGCTTTTTAAACAATGGCACTACCGACCCATTAGAACCCAATACATTTCCAAAACGAGTGGTAATAAATGACGTTTTAATAAGGGACATTTGAGATAACGCTTGAATGTATATCTCGCAAATGCGCTTACTACCTCCCATAATATTAGTAGGATTGACAGCTTTATCAGTAGAAACCATCACGAACTTCTCCACTTCGTATTCTACTGAAAGATCGGCCAGTAGCTTGGTACCTCCCACATTAACCCGAATAGCTTCATAAGGGCAAGATTCCATCATCGGTACGTGTTTATAGGCCGCTGCATTAAATACAATCTGCGGTGAATAATCTTCAAACACAGATCGCATGCGGTGTTCATTTGTAACATCGGCTAAAACAATATCAAACGGCGCATCATAGTAGGTTAATAATAAATCCTGCTGTAGATCATATAGAGCAGATTCTGCTTGATCAACAAGAATTACCTGTTTAATAGGAAATTTTAAAAGTTGACGTACGATCTCTGAACCAATGGAACCAGCTGCGCCGGAAACCATAATTTTTTTGCCAGCCAAACCATCAGAAATACGTCGTTGATTTAGCTTTATTTCATCTCTTCCTAATAAATCTTCAATGCGTATATCACGAATCTGATCCGGATTAGAAATACCATTCACCCAATTGCCTACAGTTGGCATCACCTTTAGCTTCCAGCCTCGCTCCAGGCACTGTTCGGCTATTTCATGGGTTTTCTTCTTGGATACACCATTGATGGTCAAAACCACAACTCCTATATTTTTTAAAATCCCAACGTCTAAGGCTTTCTCCCAACTGTAAACTGGCAACCCATACAAATTTACATTCCATTTGGATGAATCATCATCAACAAAACCAACTACATTGTAGTGATTATCTTTATCATTACGTATGGCTTCCAATGTGATAATACCAAGATCACCAGCACCATATACCAAGGTATTTACATCTCCCTTTTTTCGTGTTAAATAAGCATATGTTTCCCGTACCAGCATCCTAAAGCTAAAACACAATAGAAGCGTTAGCATAAAGTGAAAAGTTAATGCGAGTCGAGGTATCTTAATAAAGTTTAGTTGAAATGATTTAACAGCCGTATCCAAACCAACTAAAAAGAAAAACGCTGTGGCACAAGACAGAACCAATAGTTTAAGCTCACCATAATTTGTATGCCGTATCACGCCCCTATACGATCCATAAACGATAAATGATATCAGATAAATAAACAAGGCCCAACTACCTCCCTGAAAGAAATCCATAAAAGAGTAGTGAGGCAAGTGCATATTTAATCGAAGTACAAATGCAACAATAAAGGCATTAGCTGTTAGAACCACATCAACTAACAGAATCCACCACGGGGATACAACCCGGCCATTAAATATATTCAGTAAGAAATTTTTCATTTTTTAAAGCATCTCATTACCAAGTACCTATTAAAATTACAAGTAAAGATTAATTTCAGGATTATGGAAGTACATTGTGATTAACGTCGGTGAATCCTTGTTGAATTAGATTATTTCTGACATTAAAAAAATACAAGTGAAGATAAAAATGAGCGTGTGTGGCTGTTAATTAACAGTATTTCTAACAATATTACAAACGTAATCAACTTGCTCTTGTTTCATATCAGGGAATAATGGCAAGGTAACAGTACCGCGCCAAATTTTCTCCGCATTAGGATAATCCTCTTTCTTAAGCTTATACTTTTCCCGATAATATGACATATGATGCAGAGGTTTATAATGAACTGAAGTTCCAATACCCTTATCTGCAAGATTTTCGATAAACACATTGCGATTAACTGAAGCTTCCGGTTTCAGAACAATCGGAAATAAATGCCATGAATGATCACCAAAAGCCACCTTTGTTACCGGTAAATCAATCGTATCCAGACTCTTTAACTGTTCATAATAAGACTCCACAACAGCTTGTCTTTTTAAACGAAGAAACTCTGCTTTTTCGAGTTGAGCTAACCCAATAGCGGCATTTACATCCGGCATATTGTATTTGTAGCCCGGAGCTACTACATCATACTCCCAGGAGGGTTTATCGGAGGTAAAACGATCCCAAATATCCCGGTTAATACCGTGTAATCGCATTGTTTTGACACGCTTATAAATTGTTGCATCATTGGTTAGTAACATACCACCTTCGCCAGTGGTTATGGTTTTATTGGCATAGAAACTAAAGCACGTAACATCACCAAAAGAACCTATGTATTTATCTTTAAACTTAGTAGGAAAGGCATGAGCAGCGTCTTCCAAAATACGGATATCGTTTTTCCGGCAAATGTCCAGTATGCCAGTGCCCAGGCTATTTTCCATCTCAGCTGGATGGCCTCCAAAGTGAACCAGAATTAAATGTTTTACATCCGGGTGTTTATCAATAGCCGCCTGAATGGTTTCGGGGGTCAATAAAGCTGTTCCATACTCCACATCTAAAAAAACCGGATCGGCTCCCAAATACCTCACAATTTCGGCACTGGCAGTAAACGTCATATCCGGGACAAAAACTTTATCTCCTCTTTTTACACCCAAAGCCTCTAATCCTAAATGCAAGGCAGCAGTACAACTATTAACCGCACAGGCATACTTTGCTCCAACAAATTCAGCCATCTGCTCTTCAAACGCCATGGTTTTTCCAGCTGTTGTCAGCCATCCACTTTCGAGTACTTCGGATACATATTTTAATTCATTGTCATTACATGACACTTTTGAAAAAGGAACTTTCATCTTCACTATTCTTTTTATGGTAGGGTTGATTTAACTCAAAAAATATGAAGCCAGTAAGTCTGATCCCCAAATCTATTAGCACCCATTAATGCGAAAAGAGGTGTTACTTAAAGACAACCACAAACACTGTTCTTAAAACAATTGATAAATCTTTAAAAACGGAACGATTATCAACATAGGCTTCATATAAATCCAACTTGCGTGGTAATATTTCGTTGCGGTAACATTGCTCCGGATCAGTAGCGGCAGCCAACAACTCTTCTTCATTTCGGAATTCGATTGAGGCATTATCGGTAATCCCTGGTTTTACTTTCAAAACTTTTTTCCATCTCTCGGGATATGCTTTTGTCCATTGTTCCACCTCAGGTCGGGGCCCTACAATGGACATATTTCCCAATAATACATTGAATAACTGCGGTAGTTCATCTAGTTTTGTTTTTCGAAGTATTCGACCAATTCCAGTAATTCTAGAAGTATTACCAGCATCGAAAGAACCATTTTCACTCCCTTTCAAAACACGCATGGATCGGAATTTTATAAGTCTGAAGATTTGGCCATCTTTACCTACTCGACTCTGTGAAAAGAAGATGGGCATCCCATCGGATATTAGTATCAAGAAACTAATTAATAATAGTATTGGAGAGAATAATATTATGGACGCCAATGCAATAATAAAATCTAAACTACGCTTCATATTAATTATCTGGAAAGTTGTACTTCTCTACTGTTTGCCTTATTACGATTTATAATTCGCCAAAAACCATTGAGATACCCAATACCATAGGAGATGTGCATCAAAGGATAAGTAAATGCGAGTAGTGGAAAAAGCACAATACTTTTGCTTTTTACGGCAGCAACCATACTACTCAACATGTTGAATACCAAATAAACCGTTAATCCCATAAGGTATAAGTACAGAAGTATCTCATGTGCAAAGCTGAACATAAACCCCAAAATTATATAGAGTACAAGCAGCAATGGAATCAATTGCCGGATGGTAGCAACATGCTTTAACTTAAAGTTTACCAAAGGTTTAAACAGTCCATACTGAAATAACATACGAGAGAGTTTACCAAAACTATTTCTGGCCATATAACTGCATTCCAGGTCTGGAATTAACACAATCCTATAGCCGTTTTTTATCATACGTGCATTAAACTCATCATCCTGATTTCGTACTAATTCTTCGTCAAACAAGCCAATTTTCTCAAACACCTCTTTGCGAAAACACCCAAATGGCACAGTATCGACTTCCATGGGTTTATCAACCCCAACTCTAAACATGGAGTTTCCTACACCAAATGATGAAGATAACCCGATGGCTATGGCTTTAGCTTTAGAACTGGTTGATGACGGAATGGTTTTGATGACACATCCGACATTATCTGCCTGATGCATTTCCAATGCCTCAACAAGCTTTGAAATATAATTTTTCGGATAGATGGAGTGTGCGTCCATCCGAATAATAATATTACCCTGTGCCTGAGCGATGGCCAAATTTAAACCGGTGGGAACAATCTTCTTTGCATTGTGAATGTATTTGACCTGGAAATTAGTATTTGCGTATTCTTTTATGATACTATCAGTACCATCAGAAGATGCGCCATCCGCAATGATTACTTCAAAGCAACTGGTTGGATAATCCTGCGCTAATACTGAGTCAATGGTTTCCATAATTGAAGCAGCCTCATTTCTGACTGGTATAACAACGGAAACGAAAGTATTCTGAATCGTACTTTTCAAGGGATAAAGAATAAAATTTGAAAAATTTTCTTTGAGATTGATAACAACCTTATGACCTGGGTAATTTTGAAATAATCATTTGAGGTTTTCCGGAAGGTGATGCTTTGATATGATCTACTTTTTGCATATTTATCACAAACTGATCATCTCCAACCATCTCTAATAACTTCTTTTGAATCCTCTCAATCATTTCATCAGATAAACCAGGTCCAGGAATATATTTGATGGTTATTCCTTCCAGATTCTCTTGTAAAATCTGATACTGTTTTATTTCCTGATAATGTTCAAATACACCGGTAAAGGAATGCACCACCAACTTGTTTCCATTTTTTGTTTTCACAATGTCAGTATCTCTTCCCACGACCTTTTGCAAAAGTGGTAAGTTTAATTCACGATGAGCCGGATACTGATCTTTGGGCAGTTTAATGGCTAAATCGCCTATACGATAACGAATCATAGGCATGGCATAATTATTCAAATTGGTCACAACCACATGGCCCAATTCGCCATCCTCAACTTCGTTGCCATTATCATCAACAATCTCCAGGTACACGTTGGTACTCATGATGTACATGTAATCCAGATCTTTTTGTGAAGCCATTAAAAATCCTTCGGAAGAGCCATAATTTTGATGCACTTTGGTTTGAAAAATCGTTTCAATCTTCGTTTTATAATGATCAAACAATTTATCTCCCCATGAAATACAGGTTTTTAATTTAATCGTACATCCAATTTCTTCCGCATGGCAAGCCAAAATATATAAGGATGAGGCATACCCTCCTACCACCGGATCTTTCTTCTTTTTTAACCACTTCAAAGCCGATGTCAATTCCTCCTTGCGATGATCAAAAGCCTGTAAGTAATAGGTTCTGAAAATGGTGTCTTTGACACTTTTCACAAACCCACGATTTGTATTGATACCCGTTTGAAGCAAACAATCACCAATGTTATAACCGGCCCATTTCCACCATATTAAACCCGTTGCTCTGTATGGACTAAATTCATCATAAGACCAATATACTTTTGTTTGAAAACCGCTACTGCCACTACTTTTCTGTGCAAATAATTTCTGAGAATTATCAGCAATGATATCCTGACAACGGTTCCGTACTACTTCCTTCTCCAGGATTGGAAATTGCTTGAGAAATTCATAGGGAGAAGAACCGTTGGGCTGGGTGACTAATTCCTTATAATAGGCTGAATTAGCAGCTGCATGATTCAATACACGTTCCAGTTTGCCTTTCTGAATGCTTAGGATCTGAGCTTCACTGCCAGAAATTTCTTTCTCAATGCGCTTCATCTCTTTTTTGATGGAAGATCCCATGCACATATCTCCAACCGGTAAGATTATATCTTCCAGCAACATATTATAAAAACCTCTACTCATAATCAGATCGTACAAACTGTTTTACTGCGGTAATGCTAAAAGATCTTGCCACCGGTGTTTTATAACTTCCCAATCAAAACCTTCTATATAATGACGCCCTGTTTTTGATAATGTCTCTGCTACTGTTGGATTTTCAATTAAATGACAAATAGATTTTACCATGGCTTCAGTATCGCCTTTATCCACCAGCAAGGCTGTTTCATTGTGATCAAGTAAAAAAGGAATACCGCCCACATTTGTGCTAATTACTGGTATCCCTAATGCCATGGCTTCCATAACGCTGACAGGCATGTTATCGAAATTAGTCGTATTAATAAAAATACTGTATTCATCAGCTAATGTGTGCCACTCTGCTTTTGACAATTTACCTGTGAAAACGACTTTCTCCTGCAATCCGAATTCCGCTACCAGATTCTTGCAATCCTGCATAGATCCATCTTTATCCGGACCAACCATACAAAGCTCGGCTTCAGGATATTTCGCTACTACCTTTTGAAGTACATGAATGGCCATTTGGGGATTATAAATCAAATCGAAGCTTCTCACATATAACAATTTGGGGACGCATTTTTCGCGTTGCCTAAATTGGTAATTACTCACATCAATGTTGTTTGGAATATATTCTGCTTCAAATCCTTTCTTATCAAATTCATTCATCAGATATTTTGAAGGAGAAATATTGCGAAAACTATTTTTGAAAATGATGTTTGACATCACCTTGTTTCCTTCTAAACGAGAGGGCAAATTTCCGCCTCTTAATATGGGGATGTATTTCAGTTTCGTAAAAATAGCAAACATGGAAATGATCAAAGCATACCAAAAGGCAACTTTAGAATAAGTGTCAATAAGTAACACATCCGTCTTTCGCCTGTACTTAATCACCGTATACAACATATCCGCTACTCTCAGCAACTGACTCTTCTTATCCGAAGTACTCACCACATTGTACCCGATGGATTCCAGTTGTTTCCCAAGCGTCTCTACTCCTGTGACCGAATACCCATGGCTGGAGAGCTTATTGCCCACATAAACTATATTCATTCTAAAATAACTATCTGGTTAAGGTGTGTTTTTGGTACTTCTCAAGTAAAAGCAAAGCATTATTGACAGTCAATGCTGCTCTTTTTGTATTGCGACGAATATTTTTATCCTCAAGCAAAGCCAGTAAATCTTTACTGAAATAAGTATGAAAAGAGTCCGCTACCTGAATTCCTGTATAAGAATTTGTTTTTACACTTCCTCCTGTCCGATTCTGACTACGATCTTTGAAATAAACTGCAAATCGCTTGAAATATTCATGATAAAGTTTATTAAAATCCTTCACCAAGGGAGGTTTTTCATGAAAAGACCGATTATCTGAATAATCAATCGCTGGTTCAGGCATTATTCTTTTATTCATTCTTCGCAACCGGTCTCCATAAAGGTTGGCATACAGCGAACTCTTCACACCCAATTCCACAGCTGTCTTATCTGCCAGCAAGAAAATCGGGTAGCGATAAAAACTTAAATCTGCAGTATGCGCCTGCGCCCAATTCATACCCCCATTC
>Ga0193953_1001431_pt1 | contig 11041 bp, 9 predicted proteins | sample BB_4_MG_FD_140325 | JGI IMG/M metagenome (GOLD analysis project Ga0193953, IMG submission 140325) | Microbial mat bacterial communities from the Broadkill River, Lewes, Delaware, United States - BB_4_MG | ecosystem: Environmental > Aquatic > Freshwater > River > Microbial mats | place: USA... | reverse complement strand
TCGTAACTTTTGCCCCATTTTTAAGAGTATGAGCAGCATGAATTGGTAAAAAGACGAATGACTCTATGAGTGAAGCTACAACTAAAGCAGAAAGAGCTATTGGGATAAGTTTCATAACCTCACCCATAGTTCCACTAATAAGAAGAGCTGGTAAAAATGAGAATAGGGTGGTTAAACTTGCTATGGTGACAGGCTTTACCATCTCACTAGCCCCTTTAATAGCTGCTTCTTTTGGAGGCATTCCCTCTTCTATATGTTGTTGAATATTCTCACTTACAACAATTGCATCATCAACTACAATACCAATTGCAATTAAAACTCCTACAAGAGAGATAAGGTTGATACTATATCCAAATATATACATATAAAATGCTGCAATTACAAACGATGTAGGGATTCCAAGAAAAATTATAAATGACATTCGGGCATTAATAAGTAACCAAACTAATAAAACAATAAATATAATACCAATAACAATATTTGATCCTACAATATCAAGTCGCTCTTTTATTCTCTCACTATTATCATCACTAATACTAATCTCTACATCTTTTTGTGCTGGTTGTGTCTTTTTTATAAGAGCATCTATATCTTCAGATATTTTCATTGCATTTGCACTATCGAGTTGTTTGATTGATAAAGATAATGCATTTTTACCATTAAAAGAATACAATGTTGTAGAGTCTTCATATTTTTTTTGTATTTGTGCAATATCACTTAAATATATATTTCCAGTTGAAAGTTTTAATAGTGTGTTGGAAAGTTCATAAGCAGATTTAGCTCCATTATATGTTGAGAGATAATAATGTTTTGTACTTCCCTCTATTTTGCCAATAGGAAAGATATAAGATAATGTACCAATTGTATTAAAAAGTTCTGTTTTATCAATATTATATGCTTCTATCTTTCTTTCATTTAGAAGTATCTCATAATATTTATCACTATCTCCAAAAATTGTAACTTCACTAATACCACCAATAGTTAATATTTTACTTTTAAAATCATCTGCAAACTCTTTCATCTCATCTGTGGTAAATTTGTCTGAAGTCAGTGAAATGTTTATTAGATCTCTACTTCTTTCTATCACTGTAACTGCAGGTTCGTCCATATCACTTGGTAAATTTTTATTGGCTAAAGATACTGCATCTTTTATTTTATCAGACATGGCATATCTATCTTTGCCTTTTTGAATCTCTAAAATAATGCTAAATTTACCGGGACTAATAACAGTGGTAGTTTCAATGACACCCTCAAGAGACTTTACATTATCTTCTATTTCAGTAACAGCCATTTTATCAAGAATATCAACACTTGCACCACTATATGACCCACTAACAGATATCATATCCATTTCAAAAGTTGGAAATATCTCTTTAGGCATTTTAGTGTAAGAGTATATCCCTATAGCAAATATAAGAGTAAATAGAGTATAGTTCATTCGTGAGTTTTCGACAAAAAATCTTAAAAATCGTTCAAACATTAATTTTCCTACTGTAGTATAATTTCTTTGCGATTATATTATAATGAGTTTAATTGAATGTTAATGAAATTTTGTAATTTTTAGTTGAGGTATAGAGGTTTAAAACAATGAAGAATAAGTTAAAAAAAATAGATATGTTTAAAAAAGTTGATGAGTTGACTTTAGATAAATTATGTGATATCACAACAAGTGTAAAATATGATGAAAACAGCATCATATTTTATGAGGGTGATAGCTCTAAGTATTTACATTGTTTAGTAAGTGGTGTAGTTAAACTTTATAAAACAACTTCTCATGATAAAGAGATAATATTGAAATACTTTCGTGCAAATGAGTTAATTGCGGAGGTCGCTAGTTTTGAAAATATCCCTTATCCTGCGACTGCATTATCATATACTTCTACAGAACTCATTAAAATAGATTTTGAAAAGTTCAAAAAAATAATGTATCACAATCCTGAATTGTCTTTTGCTATACAGGTTTCTTTGATTAAAAAAATTAAAACTTTAGAAGTTGTAATCTCTCGAAATATTGTTTTAGATGCAAAAGAGCGGGTTATTGAGTTTATTTATGAAAATACGGAAGATTTTTTCACAATGAAAAATATAGAGATAGCAAAAATTTTAAACTTGACTCCTGAAACTTTGTCTCGTATTTTAAAGTCACTAAAAGATGAAGGGTATGTTAATATGAAAGAAAAAACGATTAATAGAGATTTATTTCATTAAGAGGTTTAAAATATAGAATAAATCTATATTTTAATTTTATTTATAAGTGTCTCTTCACTTAATATATCAGCATCATATTTGATGATAATGATGTTTTCTGTATTGTTGATATACCACTCATCACATCCTTTTAAAGTATCCAAACTATTAAACTTTGACTGATCTTTATCAACTAAATCAAGATATGCAATTTTCTTTTTAAGAGGGTTTGGTAATGTTGCTATAAGAACTATCCACAGAAGAGATATAACAACAATCACCATCGAAATATCATGTAAACTTTGCGAAAAACTTCCATCAACTTCTTGAAGAAATATTCCACCAACAAAACCACCAATAAATGTACCTAAATATCCAAAAGAGTTAAATAACCCTAATACTTTCCCTTTCTCATGTACTTTTATATATCTTGTTGTAAGTGACTGCATGATTGGTTCATGCATATTAAAACCAATAAAAAAGATAACAACACCCACTAAAAACCATGTGTCAGAAGATGAGTTTCCGATTAAATAATATGAAAGTGCAAAAAATACAATACCTATAAGTAAAATTTGTTTAAATTTCCCTTTTTTTTCAGCCATAACAGCAGCAGGACCCATAGCTAAAACACCTGCAATCATTGCAGGAAGATATACTTTCCATAAGTCTGTTAGCTCCCATCCATAGTGTTTAGTAAGAACAATAGGAATGATCATAAATGCAAAAGTCATCATCCCTTTTTGTAAAAAATTTGTGATGTTCATTCGTATGAGATTTGTATTTGCCAGAAATGATATTTTACTACTTCCATGATATGTATGAGTCACTTTTGGTGGATTTGGAACTTTTACTATAAGTATATAAATAGAAATTAGAGCTAAAAAAGCTGTAATATAAAATAATGTATCGATTCCTGCATAAGCACCTATAATAGGACCGGCAAGCATCGCAATAGCAAAACTTATAGCTATACTCCCACCCATTAAAGCCATCGCTTTTGGTCGTTGTTCTTCTCTTACTACATCACTAATCATTGCTGTAACTACAGCTCCAATAGCACCTGCACCTTGTAGAAATCTTCCTAAAAGAAGTGTAAGCATATCTGTAGAGATAGCACAAATAATAGAACCTATTGCAAAAAGCAAAAGTCCCATAATAATTGTTCCCTTTCTCCCTAACTTATCACTCATAATTCCAAATGGAACTTGAAAAATCATTTGAGTAATAGCATACCCTCCAATAACAATACCAACTAATGTTGGTGTTGCACCTGGAAGGCTTAGTGCATATACTGAGATAAGTGGTAGTACTATAAATAACCCTAAAAATCTAAATGAGATGATTAGACTTAAGGGCATAATTGTTTTAAACATATAATTTACCTTTATTGTTAATTTCCGCGATTATAGCCAAATAAGTGTAAATAAGAATAAATATTTCTTTTTTATGTTAAAATTTTCAAAATAAATTTAGGATATAAAATACATGAATATAATCATCGCTTCTTCAAATAAAGGTAAAATAAAAGAGATACAAAGTTGGCTACCTGAACATACTATAACACCATATAGTGAGATATTAGGTTCTTTTGAGATAGAGGAAACAGGAAAAACATTTCAAGAAAATGCAATCATAAAAGCTCAAGCTATATCGGATAAACTTCGAGAAATAAATTATCAAGATGAACATATTATTATCTCTGATGATAGTGGTATCACTGTACCTGCACTTAATAATGAACCAGGAATTTACAGTGCTAGATATGCTGGTCTAAATGCAAATGATACACAAAACAACGAAAAACTTATCAAAAATCTCAAAGAAAAAAATCTTCAAAGTACTCCCGCTTTTTATACAGCTTGTTTAGCAATTGCTTATAAAAATAAGATTTATACAACGCATGGTTGGATGCATGGAAAAGTTATATGTGAACAAATAGGTGAGGGTGGTTTTGGATATGATCCTTTATTTATTCCAGATGGATATGAGAATACTTTAGGAATTTTAGAGAATAGCATAAAAAAAGAGTTAAGTCATAGAAGTAAAGCATTACAATTGGCTATGAAAATGATTGGTGTACTTTTAAAGTAAAATAAGAAACAACCCTATAAACAATAGGGTTGTAAAATTTTAATCTATTTTTAAAGTTCTTACTCCTTTTTTCTCTTTCTTTTTATCTTTTAAAACTACTACTTTTAAAATACCATTTTTATAGCTAACTTGAATATTTTTATTATCTATATTATCAGGAAGAGAGATAGCTCTTGAAAATTCACCATAACTATGCTCTTGTACTATTAGGTCTTTCTTCTCCTCTTTTGATAGTTCTTGTTTTTTCCCTTTTATTGTTAATATATTTTGATCTGTTATCGTTAATTGTATATCTTTTTTATCGATACCTGCTAATTCAAATGTTAGAGTATAGTTGTTTTTATTTTCAAAAACATTGAGTTTTGGATAACTGTTTGTAAAATTTATTTTATAATGTTTATAGGGAAAGCTAAAAAAACTCTCATCATTGAAAAACTTATTTATCTCATTTTGAAATTGCTTTAGATGATGATTTTCATCACTAGTAAAAAATGAACTTGCATTTAATGTACTTGCTAGCCCTAGAGATAAGCAAGCTAATAAAAACTTGTTTTTCATTTTGATATCTCCTTATTTTATTTTAATTTGTTTTTTCGTGATCATTTTTTCTTGTTTTGGAATAACAACTTCAAGCACACCATCTTGACTGCTAGCTGTAATATTTTCAATATCTATATTTTTAGGTAATGAAAAAACTCTCTCAAACTTTCCAAATGAAGTTTCTATTTTATGATAATCTTCCTCTTTAACTTCCTCTTTGATTTTTCTTTCACCTGAAATGATAAGTGAGTTTTCATCTATATCTATTGATATGTCATTTTTATTCATACCTGGTAAATCGATATCGATGTGGTATGCAAACTCACCCTCTCGCGTATTTACATTTGGTACAAATCCTTTGATGGCTCTATTTTCTTCTATTATAGGATAGTTGTCAATAATTCTATGAAAATTTTGCATCCCTTTAAATGGTTCAAATCTTGTAAGTAACATTGTGTTCTCCTTTTAATTATAATATATATTTAGTTGAGTACTATTGCATCAACTTGAAAAAATTATAACAAATTTTTTTGGCACTTGTCAATAGTAAGTGCTAAAAATGAAATATTTAATTTTTTGAAATAAAAATATTTTAAGGTAAATAATAATATTGGAACATAAAAGAATTACCTTATAAAATACTTAAAAAAAGATATGATAATGTCACCAATGGATTTTTAAAAAAGCAATCATAATAAATAAAACAACTTTAAGATATAATAATCTTTATGATTAAAAAAGCAACAAAAAAAGATATAATATTTATACGAGATAGATTTTTAGAAGAGTATGCTGATGCAGTTACCGAATTGACATACACAAATGACTATGAGCTACTCATAGCAATTATATTATCAGCTCAGTGTACTGATAAAAGAGTCAATATAATAACACCAGCACTTTTTGCAAAATATCCAAGTAGCAAAGAGCTAAGTGTTGCTGAGTTAGAAGATGTCAAAGAATTACTTAAAAGCTGTAGTTTTTTTAATAATAAAGCAAAAAATATCATCAAAATGGCACAAAGTGTTGAAGAAAATCATGAAGGGGAAATTCCTCATGATACAAAAGAACTCATGAAGCTAGCTGGTGTTGGAAATAAAACTGCAAATGTATTTATGATAGAAGCAGATGGTGCAAACTTGATGGCGGTTGATACGCATGTATTTAGAGTTTCTCATAGATTAGGCTTAGCATTTGGTAAAACAGTAGAGCAAACAGAAGTAGAACTTGTAAAAAAACTTAAAGATGATTTACATATTTTCCATCAAGCGATGGTATTGTTTGGAAGATACATCTGCAAAGCTGTAAAACCAGAATGTGAAAAATGTTTTTTAACTCAAGTATGTAAAACAAAAGAAACTTTTAGAGTAGGGTAGAGATGAGATATTTGGTTATTTGTATTTTAAGTTTTAGTATAGTTTTTTTTACAGGGTGTAGTAATAAATCTGTACCAAAAAAAGAGACAATAGAAAAGAGTGCTATACAAGATAGTCAAGAAGATCTATTTCTTGATGAGTTTGATGATGAATTTACAATAGAAGAAAAGCCTGACCCTTTTAATAGTTATAATAGAAAAATAACAAGTTTCAATGATGGAGTATTTGAATATGTTTTGATGCCTATCTCAAAAGGATATGATAAGGTTATGCCAGATGAGGTACAAAATAGTATCGCAAACTTTTTTGAAAATATTGTTTTTCCTATTCGACTAGCAAATAATTTACTTCAAGGTAAAGTGCAAAATAGTATAGAGGAAACGGGAAGATTTATCATAAATACAACTATTGGTATCGTTGGTTTTTTTGATCCTGCAAAAAGTTACTTTAAACTAGAAGCACACAAGGAAGATTTTGGACAAACATTAGGTTACTGGGGTGTTGGGGCTGGTCCTCATATTGTGTTGCCATTTTTTGGTCCATCAAATTTAAGAGATACTGTAAGTATCTATCCAAATTCTTTATTAAACCCAAGTATATATTATCATCATAGAGGGTATAATTTAACTAAAAATTCAAAACATTCTCTTTATGTAAAAGCATTTCAAAAAGTTAATGAATCCTCAATCCAATGGCAAAGATATGAAAAAATTCGAGAAGATGCTGTCGATCTTTATCCTTACTTAAGAGATGCATATGAACAATATAGACAAAAACAAATAGAGGAATAAGCATGTTTAGAAAAGTACTTTTTATATTGATAAGTTTAACTATACTAACTCAAAACCTTATGGCAAATGAACAAAAAAATTTGAAAGAACATTTTTTAAAAAAGATAGCTGAGGTTATTGTCATTGTAAAAAATAAGGAAAATAACAAATCTATGCGAAATAGTAAAATAGTTGCAACGCTTACACCTATGTTCGATTTTGAGCTTATGGCAAAACTAAGTCTTGGTAAAACTTGGAAAACTTTAACAGCAATAGAGAAAAAGAAGTTTGTTAGTTTATATGTAGAAAGAATGAAAAAATCATATTCTTCAAAAATAGATTCATATAGTGATGAAAAAGTTGAGATTAGCAGTCTAATTCAACCAAAAAATAATAGAATAAAACTTATAACAAATCTTGTAAGTCAAAATGAAAAACTAGAAGTTGTTTATAAGTTTTATAAACCAAAAAAACAAAAGACCAATAAAGACAGATGGCTTGTTTACGATGTGATTATACTAGGTGTTAGTATCATAAAAACTGATAAAGCACAATTTAAAGAGTTCTTACAAACAAACAATATAAGTGAACTTATGAAGCAAATATCTGCAAACTAAATGTTTCATACTTTGTATTCTTCATATATTTTAAAATACCCCAAGATATTACTTTCTATCATAATATGTTTTATGGTAGTTATGCTCAATTTTGCATCAAAACTTGAAATAGATGCAAGTGCAGAAACATTTTTGCTCAAAGGAGATAAAGAGTTAGAGTTTACAAGAAAAATAGGAAAAATATTCACCAGTACAGATTTTTTGGTACTTACATATAGTACAGATGATGATTTATTAAGTGATAAAAATATTGAAATTATACAACAACTTAGTAGTAAAATATCACTCTCTTTAGATGTAGAATCGATATATTCGATTGTAAATGTTCCACTTTTACAATCTCCACCAAGACCCATAAAAGAGTTAGTAAATGATGTTCAAGTTCTTACAAGTCAAGGGATTGATAAATCTTTAGCAAAAAAAGAGTTTTTGAACAGTGAACTCTATAAAAATAATTTAGTAAGTGACGATTTTAAAACAACACTTTTAATGATCAATTTAAAAAGAGATGAAAAATATTTTGCATTAATTCAAAAGCGTGATCATTTTGAGTATTTAAAAACACTTGATTCATTAACCCAAAAACAAAAAACAGAGTTTGAAAATATCACAAAAGAGTTGAAAACATATAGAGATAAACTTCGTAATAAAAATCATGATTTAATAGTTTATATTAGGAGTATCAAAAAAGAATTTGAATTAAAATATCCAATAAAATTGCACCTAGGTGGTGCAAATATGATTGCAGATGATATGGTAGAGTTTGTGAAAAGTGATTTAGCCACTTTTGGTTTTGCAGTTGTTTTTTTATTGATTTTTATACTATATATATTATTTAGAGAACTTCGATGGGTTTTTATTCCTTTATTTATATGTAGTGTTTCTATTATTATTACAAGTGGATTGTTTGGTTTATTTCAATGGGAGATTACTGTTATATCTTCAAATTTTATCTCATTGCAACTTATTATGAATATGTCTCTTGTTGTACATCTTATTGTTAAATATAAAGAGTTACTTACACTGCATCCATCTATAGAGAATAAACAACTTTTAGAAGAGACTACACTTTCAATGTTAAAACCATCTTTTTTTGTGATTCTTACTACTATTGCAGGTTTTAGTTCACTTGTTTTTAGTGATATGCTTCCTATTATTACTTTTGGATGGATGATGAGTGTGGGGATTGTTATATCTTTAATTACTACTTTTATTTTATTTCCTATCGTACTAATTTTTTTGGGAAAAAGTAAAAAACAAAATATTAGTAATACTCACAAATCTTATATGTTAAAAGGTGCTAATGTTGCTTTAGAATATAAAAAAACTATTTTGTTTATCACTACCATTGTATTACTATTTTCAATCTCTGGAGCTACAAAGTTACAAGTTGAAAATTGCTTTATTGATTATTTTAAAAAAGAGACTCAAATATATCAAGGGATGAGGTTTATCGATCAAAACTTAGGCGGAACTACACCTTTAGATGTAATAATAACCTTCAAAGAAAATAGTGATGATGTGGAGTCTATTATTGTTCAAAATGAAGTAGTTGAAGATGAATTAGATAGTTTTGAAGATGAATTTGAAACTTCTGAAGAGGAGAAAGAGATATATTGGTTTACAAAATCTAAAATGGATAAAATCAAAGCAGTTCATAACTATTTAGATTCGTTAGAACCTGTAGGAAAAGTGTTATCTTTGGCAACTCTTTTAGATGTTGGAAAATCATTAAACGATGGTAAAGAGTTAGATGGTTTAACTTTAGCTCTTATTCATAAAGAGCTACCTATAGAATATAAAAAAATCGTTATTTCACCGTATGTAAATTTAGAACATAATATGGCACGAATAAGCACTCGAGTTATTGATAGTTTAGAAACGCTAAAAAGAGATGAATTCTTAAAAAAATTAAATAAAGATTTACAAAAAATGTTTAATCCCTCTTACGAAGAGTATAGAGTTTCAAACCTTTTAGTAATATATAATAATATGTTGCAGTCCTTATTTGACTCACAAATCAAATCTATTGGTTTGGTACTGGTTATTTTGTTTATAATGTTTCTTATACTTTTTAAAGATATCAAAATTACAATAATCGCATTGATTGCCAATACTGTACCTGTAAGTATTGTTTTTGGATTTATGGGTTGGCTAAATATGCCTTTAGATATGATGACTATAACTATTGCTGCTATTAGTATCGGAATAGCTGTTGATGATACTATTCATTATATTCATAGGTTCCAAAATGAGTATAGAGAAACACAAAATATAAGAATATCCATTTTAAATACACATCAAAGTATTGGAAAAGCTATGTTTTATACCTCTACAATTATTATTGTAGGATTTAGTGTTTTACTTTTATCAAATTTTATACCAACAATAACTTTTAGTTTTTTAACTATTATTGCTATGTTTATGGCAATTGTTGCGGACTTGCTACTTTTACCCATTTTATTGATTTTTATAGAAAAAAAGTGATAAAAAATATTACCATACTTCACATTTAGATAATTTTTTTTCTTTAAGAGTAAGAATTATATGTAAAACCTTAATTAATTTACTAGAATGTAATTCAGATATACGCAAATTATTTTATATCATATCAATTAAGAGGAAGAAAAAATATGTTAGTTTTTATTTTAAATGCAGGAAGTTCATCATTAAAATACCAGTTAATGAACCCAACAACAAAAGAGGTTGTTGCAGTAGGATTATGTGAAAGAATTGGAATAGATGGTGTTTTAAAACATGAATTTGGTGATGATAAAAAACTGAAACTAGAAGTTACAATGCCAACCCACAAAGAAGCAATTGAGTTAGTGTTAAAAACATTATGTGAAGGTGAAGGAAAAGTTATTGAGTCAATAACAGATATTAAAGCAATAGGTCACCGAGCTGTACATGGTGGAGGAGAGTTTGCTTCATCTGTAATGGTTACAGATAAAGTAATAGAAACAATGAAAAAGTTAATCCCTTTAGCTCCATTACATAACCCTGCAAATATTATGGGTATGGAGATCTGTAAAGAATTGATGCCAGATGTTCCAAATGTAGCAGTGTTTGATACAGCATTCCACCAAACTATGCCTGATTATGCTTACATGTATGCTTTACCATATGACCAGTATGAAAAACATGGTATTAGAAAATATGGTTTCCATGGAACATCTCACTACTATGTTTCAAATGAAGCATCAAAAATGTTAGAGAAAAAGAAAAATGTTAGAATTATTGTTTGTCATTTAGGAAATGGTTCTTCTGTATCTGCTGTTTTAAATGGTAAATGTATTGATACATCAATGGGTCTTACACCTGTTCAAGGTCTTATGATGGGTACAAGAGCTGGTGATGTAGGTGCTGGTGCATTATCATATATGATGTCACAAGAAAAAATAACAATAGATGAAGCTCTTGATGTAATGAACAAAAAATCAGGAATCTTAGGAAT
>Ga0193953_1001429_pt1 | contig 11043 bp, 8 predicted proteins | sample BB_4_MG_FD_140325 | JGI IMG/M metagenome (GOLD analysis project Ga0193953, IMG submission 140325) | Microbial mat bacterial communities from the Broadkill River, Lewes, Delaware, United States - BB_4_MG | ecosystem: Environmental > Aquatic > Freshwater > River > Microbial mats | place: USA... | reverse complement strand
CCACAATGCGGGGAAGCCCCCCCTCAAAGGTTTCACTGGAGAAAAGAAGGTGAACAAAAAGAGCGGACAGGACAACGCACCCCCCGATTTTATGGGCCCACATCCAGAGATGAAAGGGAAGGCTGAGTTCTTTTTTAAAAAGGGCTGCCGCGGTCATGTAAAAGATCCCCATGAGAAGCCCGGCCCCTACGATCTCGGGCCAGAATTTGAACTCAAGGGGAAGGGTGGTGATCTCCTCGGGGCCGAAGACGAGAAGCGGGTGCATAAGGGCCAGGAGGGCAATGACGATGCCGTTGTATTTGTGCACCGTAACCAGGCGGTCCATTCCTGCCATGCGGTTGACCCACGTGATGCGTGTGGCCAGAAGCAGCTGTGCCACCAGAAGAAGGGCCGCGGCCATGCCCACCAGCTTGCCGCTTCTCAGGAGGGCTTTGTGGAGACCGAATTTGTATTTGATGGAGAAGGACTCATAAGCAAAGGGGATGGCCAGGGCGCCACAGAAGAGCAGGGTGAGTATCACCACACATCCGGCCAGAATGCTTAGCCGGGTTCGCCGGTTCCAGAAGGTCGCCGTCTGGATGGTCATGCGCCCTCCTTTCGCATCTCAACGAGGATGGCGTGGGCCAGGGGCAGTTTGGCAAGGAGGATAAAGGCGGGAGCCAGGGTGGAGCGGCCAAGGAGGGTCCACACGGTCAGGGGAACCGGGGGGGTGAGAAGGGAGAAATAGGCCATGCCCACCACCCCTGCCGTGACAGCAAAGGCGTTCATCAGCACGGCCACCCCTACGGTGGATGCACGTAAAAAGAGAATGGGCAGCAGAACAAGGCTTACACCGCTCATGGGGGCCGCCCACCAGAAGTAGAGACTTTTGGCCGGCGGGTGAAGGCCGACGTGGAGACAAAGCCCCCCGAGACTGAGCAGCATGTGTGAAAAAATCAGCATGTGGAGAGGTTTGCGAGTCATTGTGGTTCCCAGGAAAAGAAGGGTAAAGCCTCCGGCGGCGAGGTGAGCCACCTCGAAAGCTGATTGCCAATGCGCTTCGCCCTTCGTTCCTCAGGGCAAATCGCAATGGCGTTCGCAGCGGGCTGCGCCCGCATCAAAGCTGGGGGCTACTCGAGCATTGGCACAAGCTCCGCAAGGTTGTGAATACGGTGTCGTGGCTCTAAGAGACTTGGTTTTAATCTGAGTGTTTCCAGTGGCGAAGCCACTTAGGCAAAAACCATCTCGAAAGGTAACTATTCAGCTCAAAGTCGACTCCGGCGGCCCTGCCGGGGGCCAAACGTTTGAAAAGTTTGACAAACAGGCGTTGATGTCGATTTTGATTCATTCGAAGACGTTGGTTGTCCGACTGCATTCTATTTAACGAGTCAGCATCCCCTTTTTGCGGAGCTTTTTTCAAAAAGCGACCCGCCGGAGGCATAGCTGAATAGATACCTCGAAAGAAGGTTCTCGAATGCTCCCAACCCCTATCATCTTCCCGAGTGACCGTGGATCCATGTGTGGAAAACGATAAATTCCACCCACAGGGGCCACTGTATTTTTCAGACGTTTGGTCCACGGGGGGACCACCGAAGGCAAGTTTGATGACGCAGGGGTTGAATCGTTACAATGTGCTTATGCACTGCCTGCGATGTGTTGCGCTTGATATCAACTCGGGTTGGGGTGGCGCCGGATGATGGCTGGGTGAAGATTGGTTTGTGTATGGTAACAGCTTTATTTTTAACAGGTTGCGGGTGTGGTGTAAAGGGCGCGAACAAGGGGTTGATGTGGGTTCAGGGATGCTCTCCTGTTGACAACAGGTTTTTATTTCTCTGGCTGGTGGGGTGCTTTTAATGCCGGCTTTGTCTGAACGTCTTTTGTTTGACAGTCTGAAATGGTTTTATGGTCGCCGGCTTGGGGTGGGTTGGGTTGTATTGTATGTAAACACAATGTGTTATTGTTGACATGGGGCGTTATATGAGAGAGAATAAACCAATGTCAGGCTTACAGGATTGATTCCCCGTTATTCACCCTCGTTATTCGTCACATCGTTTGTCCTTCGTTGTTTTTCCCTTAGATGTATCCTGCTTGCCTTCCACCCCGGGTCTTTGTGACGGTTTCTGTTCACAGGCTTCGGGGTATCCTCATCATTCTTGATTCCGTGAACCCGGTCAACGGTCCCGTTTCAGTCCACGGGCACCGGTGCCTTCAGGTGTTGAGCCCCGAGAGTTTTATGATGGCCTCGCAACAACGTTGAGCAGGAATTACCGCCAGATCAGATGGCATGGCTTGTGTGTATCAGCGATACACGGTGATGTTCTTAAGGTCGTTTTGAAGGTGATTTTTTACGGTCGCATTTTACATGCGCGGGCAGCTGGGTTTGTATGGGGAGGAAGCCATGAAACGCATCCTTTTTATCTGGTGCCTTGCTTTTGGCATCTCAGTCTGTCCGGCCTACGCCGATGTCGGGTCTCTTCAATTTTCAGGCGGTGTGGTGGCCCCTTACGATGTGTCGGCGAGCGACTCCTCGGTGGGGTGGCAGGCCTCGTACGGCATTGGGGTTACCGACCATGTCGAGATCGGGGCCATGCTTATGAGAACCGGCGATTTTGAGGTGAAAAATGACATCACGGATGGAGAGGCTGAAGTGACGACCCTGATGATCATGGGGCGCTGGATCTGCAACCCGGAAAAGAAGACCAGGGGATTCATGGACCTTGGCTTCGGTGGGATGGATGTGGATGCAAAAGACCCGTCGGCCATTCCCAACAGAGCCGGAGCGGCAGCTCGCGTGGGGCTCGGGCTGGATCGTGAGCTCTCCCCCCACCTTGCCGTTCGCTTCAGCACCGGCTACACCACGGGCATTGGGCGTACCAGTGAGATCGACATCATCGATGCCTCCATCTCTCTGGTCTTCGGGGTTCGATTGCTGCAGTAAAAAGCGTGCCTCCGGCGGCAAGGGGCTGAGCCCCTTGACCCCAGGTTCGCGAATGCTCTCACCTCTCGTTCCTCGAGGTGATCACATTCGCTGACGGGCTCCGCCCGTGAACAACGGCGGAGATTACTCCACCTCCTCCGTGCAGTCCGAAGGGCACTTCGTGACCTTCGTGGTTTATTCCCGATAATCGAACCATGAAGGCGTCTGGTACCTGACTTATTTTTTACCGGAATAACTCCGAGGTGAAGCTGATAACCCACTGCACCCCATGAGGTGAATGCGTAGCGGGTGTCGTTACCCAAGGCGCCTCGCGCAGGCATTCGCGTGGAGTATGGCGGAGTGCGTCACACGCACGCGAGATCAGTTATAGCCCTGAAACAGGTTTCTATTGTAAGCCTTCCGGCAGTCATGGCACCGAAACAATCCAGCCATAAGAGCGACACTTCTGGTGCTTCTTCGTCGTCCCTGATTTTCCCACTATAAATACCCCGCCTCGGGCTGAAGAGATTTTTCACCATCTTGCCCACAGCGGTGATTCCGGGTAAAGTCACCTCAGAGTCGCTGAGCCCGGACTGCATTGGAATTTGCTTTCGAGATGGGGCACCTCGTTGTCGGGGGTCTTTCGGTCAGTGTCAATCCGGTGGCGTAGACGCTCAGTCGCCGTTTTTCAAAGATTGTTTCATGGCGTATCGGTCACCGACACATCGCACTCTGCGTTGGCATCTCCCCATGACGTCGAACATGCCGCACAGGAACTCGGCGCTCCAAGGCCTTGCGGACGCTTATGCGTTTGTGAGGCATGATGGGTGACGTCACACAACCCGCTTTCAAGGTGGCACACCTTGCCTCCGGAGGCTTGTTTTTTCCCAATACTTTATCCATAGAAGGCATGCTTTATGAATCAACGCTGATCATAGACGTTCTATAGCGCATGCGGAAAGGGCCCATTTGTTCATGCTCGACGTGTTAACGGCCAACGGCTATCTCTATCTTTTTGCTTTGAGTTTCCTTGCGGCGACGGTGGTGCCTCTGGGGTCCGAGTGGCTTTTGGTGGCTCTTTTGATGCAGAACCTGGACCCTGCCTGGCTTTTGGCCTCGGCCACAACGGGCAATGTGTTGGGGGCGCTCACCACCTGGGCAATTGGCGTCTGGGGAGGGCCATTTCTGATGGCCAAGGTGTTGCGCATCGACCCAAAGTCCCAGGCCAAAGCACGCTCTACTTACCAGCGTTGGGGAAGCTGGTCCCTTCTTCTTGCCTGGGTCCCCATCATCGGGGACCCTTTGTGTCTTGTGGGGGGGCTTTTCCGCATTCCATTTCTTCGGTTTACCCTTCTTGTTACCCTCGGGAAATTTGGGCGTTACGCCTTTATTGTGGCCGCAACGCTTGCCATTGCGTGAGGTGTTTTGTGGCCGAGGGGTGTGACGTCATCTTTGTCAAGTTGTATGAACATAATTTATTATAAATACAATGGATTGAGGTGCTTTTCCTGTTGACTTGCACTCTGTGCTGATCAAGAATAGGGCAGGTGTGACCGGCAATGGAAACAACTCCCATGGAACGGCACGGTGCCAGTACCCCACGACGCCTGACGTCGGGGGTTTTTGCCACAACCATCTTCTAAATCACAAACATCCAAACGGAAATCCCTTTCCTTTCTTCACGGCCTCACGTTCAAGGGACTGTCATTGGTTTACTGCATGCTCTCCTTCGTTTCACCGGCACACATGACAAAATTGTCATTTTGATTTGTGGTGTCGTCAATCCGGGGTTGTTTTAAATCCACAATCCGGGACTGACCATGGTAACGACCTGAAACCAAGAGGAGAGAGTATGGATACCAAGCAATACTGTGTCAACTTGAGCTCTGAACTTCAGCGGTGGCGTGATGCCATCCACAAGGAAAACGAAATCATCTCCAAACTTCCCACGGCGGATAAACAGCACATGCAGGGGTGTGTCGAGGATCTGAGGATGCTGGAAGCTGAGATGGATGAGCGGATCAACCAGCTTAAAAACGAGTGCCCTACCTATTGGGGGCCGGAAAATGCTGAGCATGTCATCGAGCCAGGCGGTGACGCCGCCGGGTTTGCCTTAAGCCCGGATGAAAGCGACAAGATCATTGGAGGAGGAAACTTCGGAGGGTAATCATGGCGGCGGGGGGCTGATGTTCAGGCATTAACCTGTTCCCTGCCGTAGAGCCGAGAGTGGAAAAGCCGACCCGAACATATGGGTCGGTTTTTTTTGTGGGTGAAAAAAGTGACAATATTGGATCTAAAGAGCTTTTGGGTAACAAAAATGTAATTATACAGGCGGTTGGGTTGATGGTTATTGTTGTTTTAGGTCTCTTTAATTTTTTGAATATATTCGTGATAGTGGAGTTCTGTGGTCGGGTGGCACGGAAGTTGTAAGTTGAGGATGTCACGGCCGTAACAACACCCATCAACCAAGGAGAGACCATGAAACGTGTGGAAGCGGTACTCAAGCCCCACAAGCTGGACGAGGTAAAGGAGGCCCTGGAGGCCATCGGAATCACAGGCATGACCGTCACCGAAGTGAAGGGGTACGGGCGTCAGAAGGGGCACCGCGAAATCTATCGTGGAACCGAATACCAGGTGGATTTTATCCCCAAGGTGAAACTGGAGGTGGTGACTGAAGAGGCGCGGGTCCCGTCTATCGTGGACACCTTGATGGAGACGGCCCGCACCGGAAAGATCGGTGACGGAAAGATTTTTGTGACATCTGTCGAAACAACCATCCGTATACGAACCGGAGAATCGGGAAAAGAGGCTTTGTAAGATGAAAACGCTCACTTTCAGACGATACGCCACAGGACTGTTCCTGCTTTTATTCACCTCCACCGCATTTGCGGCCGATGCCCCGGATGTGTTGAGCAACCGTGACGCCATAGCACTGGTTCAGGAGCACGCCAACTTTCTTTGGACCCTTGTGGCCGCGTGCCTGGTTTTTTTCATGCAGGCGGGGTTTGCCCTGGTGGAGGCCGGGTTTACCCGGGCGAAAAACCTCATCAACATCATGATGAAAAACCTCATGGACTTTTCCATGGGCTCCCTCGCCTTTTGGGCCGTTGGGTTTGGCCTGATGTTCGGTACATCCCCCACCGGATTTTTCGGGACCGACGGCTTTTTTCTCTCCCACTGGAGCCCCGGAGGTGACCCCTGGGTTCTGGCCTTCTGGATGTTTCAGGCTGTTTTTGCAGCCACAGCTGCCACCATCGTCTCTGGGGCCATGGCCGAGCGAACCCGCTTTTCTGCCTACCTGGCGTATAGCATCGTTGTTTCGGCTTTCATCTACCCGATCTTCGGAAGCTGGGCCTGGGGAAGCCTCCTGAAAGGGGGGGGCTGGTTGGAAAACCTTGGGTTTATCGATTTTGCAGGCTCCACCGTGGTCCACTCCCTCGGGGGATGGTTGGCCCTGGCCGGTGCCATCACCGTAGGGCCCCGCATGGGCAAGTTCATGAAAGATGGCACGGTTCGTCCCATTCTTGGTCACAACATTGGCTTTGCTGCCTTGGGTGTCTTTATCCTCTGGCTCGGGTGGTTCGGGTTCAACCCCGGCTCCACCACCACGGCGGATAAGAGCATCGCCATAATTTTCATTACCACCAACCTTGCAGCAGCGGCAGGGGCCGTTACAGCCATGTTTACCTCATGGCTCAAGTTCGGAAAGCCCGAGGTGGGCATGAGCTTGAACGGTGCTCTGGCCGGTCTTGTGGGGATTACGGCGGGCTGTGCCAACGTCTCCCCCACATCGGCGATCATCATCGGCGCAGTGGCAGGGGTTCTGGTTGTCTTTTCCGTCATGTTCTTTGATCGCTTGCGCATTGACGATCCCGTAGGGGCCATATCGGTTCACGGGGTATGCGGCGCCTGGGGGACCCTTGCGGCAGGCCTCTTCAACGTGGGCGGTACCAGTGTCAACATCGTTCTGGTGCAGTTGCTGGGAATCGGTACCTGCTTTGCCTGGGCCTTTGGCATGGGCCTGATTCTGTTTAAGGTCGTGGACAAGCTGGTGGGACTTCGGGTCTCCGAAGAGGAGGAACTCGAAGGGCTTGATATCACCGAACACGGGGGCATGGCCTACCCGGACTTTGAGGTGTCCTCTACCTGAACTTCATAAGACCTTTCTCTGATTAAAAAACCGCCGACATTGTTCGGCGGTTTTTTTGTCGGTGGCCGTTGCAGACCAGCAGGGTCAAATCACATTCGCCTTTGATTGTCGTGTAATCCTGAGTTCATGGATCAAACCTGTTTGTCCTACTTTTCAAATGCTTGGACCCCGGCAGATCCGCCGGAGGTCGCTTTAAGCGTTTTGCCTTCAGTTTTAACGGATGACATGGCTTCCTCATGGAAAAAAATCGGCAGGTAGGTCGAAACCCCGTCAATCAACAAGTGTATACAAGAAAGCAGACGTTCAGGGCACCTGACTGGGTTGACACGCATTGATTAACAGTGCTAAATTCAACGAAAAAAAATCCCGCTGGTCGAAATTCCTACTGGCCGGTCGGACACCTCCTTTCGGCACCGTATCCCGAAACATCCTTCAGCCAAAGAGCAGCCCTTGCTCTACAACCACAGTTACGAAGACGCAATGCATCCGGAAAGATAAAGGAGCCCCATGGCTTTACTGCCTGAGCTGGAAGCGATTCGTAGATCACAGATTATTGATGCCGCCGTACGAACCATTGCCTCCAAAGGGAGCACCAACGTTCGCATGGACGATATCGTTCGGTGCTCGGGACTTTCCAAGGGCGGCATCGCTTACTATTTCCCCTCCAAGGAGTCACTGTTTAAGACGGTGTTTACCGTCTACTTTGACGCGGTCTACGAAACGGTCAAGCAGGAGCTCGCCCATGAGCCGTCGACTTTTTCCAGACTTGCCCGAATCCAGATGTTGTTTGACAGGGAGCGCACCGAGGTGGGCACCGGGTACCCTCTGCTTGCGGATTTCATGTATCACGCCATGCACCGGGAGGAGTATCGTCCCATTTTTTCCAAGTGGGTGGACGGATGGGTGGCGCTTCTCGTGGAGGTGCTTGAGCAGGGGGTGGAGGAGGGGCTCTTCATTGCTATGGATCCGGAGCCGGTGGCCCGGTCCATCTCCGCGATTTATCAGGGGGTGGGGCTGCGCTGGTTCCTGGCCCCGGAGAGCCATTCGCGAGCCTGGGCCCTGTCGACCCTTGAACTTGCCGTCAGGGGGGTGATGGCGCCCTGGCTGGCTCCGGGCGTTGAATTGCCCATGGTCTCTTAATCGGAATTGTAGCTTTACAGTTTTAAGAAAAGTGCCTCCGGCGGCAAGGTGTGCCACCTTGAGAGCGGGTTGCGGATGCGCTTCGCCCCTCGTTCCTCGGGCCAAATCACATCCGCCTTTGATTTGGGGGGATCGGAAATCAACAGCCCTATGCCCCATGATCTTTCCCTCAACGTATTTTTTGTCGAGGTGCTTTTGCCTGAAACGTTTTCGCCACCCTCGCCGCCTGAGTTATTCCGGGCAAAGCCAAGCTGACTTCAGACGCCTTCATGGTCCTACTTTCGAATAAAAACCACGAAGTTCACGAAGCGCCCTTCGGGCTACACCAAGGTGGTGGAGCCACCTTAGCCGTTGTTCACGGGCGAAGCCCGTCAGCGAATGTGATCACCCCGAGGAACGAGGGGTGGGAGCATTCGCGAACCTGGGATCCAAGGGCTCAGCCCTTGGCCGCCGGAGGCTCACTTTTGTCCTTTTTTTGCCTTAACCACGTTTGTTGCATATGGGAGGAGCACCATGAAGAGATCCCCTTCAGACTGGGTGAAAGCCTTTCCCCGGTTCGATGATGTGATGTTGAGTCTTGCCGCAACCCGAAAGCAGCCGGCAGGAATGATTCGCGAATACCGTGAGGTGATGGCCCTTGCCCGGGCCTTTAATGACGAGGTGGTGCGGCCTTACGCCTTGAAGCTGGATCGGGAGGTGAGCCGGGATCCCACGTTTCTTCCCTTTGAGTTTGTGGCCGAGGCGAATCGGTGGGGGCTCTACTCCCTCTGGATCCCCCGGATCTTTGGCGGCCGGGGGTACTCGTTGCCTTCCATCTGTCTCTTCCTGGAAGAGCTCGCCTCCGCCTGCACCGCCATGGCGAATCTGGTGGGCGTTCACTACCTGGGTATCGCCACCCTTTTTTCCAGCTGGAACGCTGAGGCCGCCTCCCGCATTTGCCGCGAGGTGGTGGAAGGGGAACGGAAAGACCGGCCATGCCTGGTCTCCCTGGCCCTCACCGAACCCGATGCCGGCACCGACATCGAGGAAGTGGAGCTCATGGACAAGGGGAGCATCACGTGCCGTGCGACACATGTGGACGGGGGCTATTCGGTAACAGGCAACAAGGTGTTTATCTCCAATGGTCATCTCTCCACCTGGCACATGCTGTTTGCCTTTGAAGATACGGGGAAGCCCTCATCAAGTCTCGCGCTTCTGGCGGTCAAGACGGGGTGGGAGGGGTTTTCCTTTGGGCGCATGGAAAAGAAGATGGGCCAGAAGGGGTGCCCTGCAAGTGAGTTGATTTTTAAGGACTGCTTTGTCAGCAGCGAACATGTGCTGCTGGACCCCCGTCAGGTTCGGGCGTTGAAACGCAGTTCCATGGACACCACCATGCAGGTGATCGATTACATCTTTTCTGTGTCCCGTGCCGGGGTCTGCGCCTTTGGCGCCGGAGTGGCGCGCGGGGCATTTGAAACCGCCCTCGCCTATGCGGAATCAACCAGGGTGGGCGGCGTTCGGCTTGTGGACCAGGGGTGGGTCCAGAGCCTTCTTGCTGAGATGTATACCAACGTCACCCTCTCCCGTCTGGCGTATATGGAGGCGAACTACGCCAACGGGCTTTACGGGATGTATCGCCTTCTGCAGTTTAAGCCCCTTTACTACCTGATGAAATGGAGCCCCAAATGGCTCATGCAGCGGGCCGTGGCGCCTCTTTTCTCGAAGAGGCTGGCCACCTGGTTTCTTCGAAAGGCGCATTTCAACCTGCAGAGTGATGCCGAGATCTCCCGGACTTCGGGGTGGGCCTCCCTTGCCAAGTGCGTGGGAACCGATGCCGGCGTGAAAAACGGGCAGCTGGCCCTCTCCCTTATGGGCCGCACCGGGGTGCGCCATGACGGAGGCGCGGAAAAGCATCTGAGGGATGCCAAGCTCATGCAGATCTATGAAGGGACAAACCAGCTCAATCGCCAGAATCTCTTCAAATGCCTTATTGGTGATGGCGGCGGATCCACGGGGCGATCCTTTGAGGATGAGGAGGTGGCATGGAACGTCAACTGAAGATGGTCAAAGAGACCGCCCGGGATTTCGCCCGCCGAAAGCTGGTGGGCCAGCGGGAGAGCATGGATCGATACCCGGATGAGCCCTATCCCATGGATGCCCTTGAGACAGCATGGGAGATGGATCTGTTTCATATGGCCCTGCCTGAGTCCTGTGGCGGGTTGGGGCTGGGGCTTCCGAGCCTTGCCTGTGCCCTGGAGACCCTTTCCGAAGCCGACCCCGGCATCGCCGCAGTAGTCTTTGCCGACACCCTGGCCGCGACACTTCTTGAGGAGGCTGGAGAGACGGCTATTCTTCGGCAGCGGGCAGATTCGGCCAAGGGGGTGGGGGAGTGGCTCATGGCCGTTCCCCTCTATGACCATCCCCGGGAGAGCGAGGGTGCCCCCGTGGCGGAAAGGGATGGGGATGCGTGGTGGCTTACCGGTATGGTGAAGAGTCTTTCCCCGTGTCCCTTGGCCGCCTCGGCGCTGGTGACCGCCCGGACCCCTGAGGGCTTGAGGTGGTTCTACCTCAATCTTGATGGTGAGGGGGCCACACTTTCTGACCCTGTGGTGAATATGGGGCTCAACACCTGTCCCGTGGCGGACCTGACCTTGGCCAGGGCCCCCGCCCGGATGGTGGGGCGTGAGACGTTCGCGGTGCCTCTTTTTGAACGGGCCGTGTGTCAGCTCGAGCCCCTTGCGGCAGCCATGGCCCTGGGGATCATGAAAGGGGCGTTTGAGGATGCCTGGGGGTACGCAAAAAATCGCCACCAGGGGGGACGGGCCATTGTGGCGTGGTCAGAGGTGACCCGCATCCTTTCTGAGATGGCTTTAAAGGT
>Ga0193953_1001427_pt1 | contig 11054 bp, 11 predicted proteins | sample BB_4_MG_FD_140325 | JGI IMG/M metagenome (GOLD analysis project Ga0193953, IMG submission 140325) | Microbial mat bacterial communities from the Broadkill River, Lewes, Delaware, United States - BB_4_MG | ecosystem: Environmental > Aquatic > Freshwater > River > Microbial mats | place: USA... | reverse complement strand
GCTCACGTTCTTTTTCCATGTAGGCTCCACGAACAAGTTTTACACCAAAAAAATAATTGTTTGTCCTTGCGTGTTCAATTTCACTTTTAATGAAAGCCAAGCGATCATGACGGTACAATTGTGCAGTATTAAAAACAATTGCTTTTTCTTTGTTGTACTTTAAACTCATTTCTTTTGCCAAACGGTCAATCGAATCTTGAATCCATGTTTCCTCCGCGTCGATAAAAACGGGTACATTTGCTTTAAAGGCAGCACCACAAATCTGATCTACACGATGATGAAGTTTGTTATATTGTTCTTGTGTTTCTGAATCTAAATTCCCGATACCATTATTGACTTTTTCTAGAACACTGAATAAACAGATTCCAGTCACTTTAAATACGGCAAAAGGAATGTTTTCATTAGATTTTCCTTGTTCAATTGTCGCAATGATTTCGGCAACGGTTTGATCAAAATCTTTTTCCTCTGTTTTGCCTTCAATGCTATAATCGAGAATCGTCTTTACTCCATACTCAGCAAGTTGATTGGATGTTTTTAAAGATTCTGTAATTGATTCGCCTCCACAAAACTGTTTAAAGATGGTAGCCTTAATCATTCCTTTTATTGGAAGATGTGTTTTAATTGCAAAATTAGTCGCCCATTTACCAAAAGAAACCATTGTAGGATTAGCCACTATTTTGAAAAGCCAATAGGCTCTCCTTAAATCTTTTGAAGATTTACCACTAAAGGCTATTTCTGTGTTGTCGAATGAAATCATATAGCAAATTTAATCGCTTTTAATTATTAGAATATATGCTTTTCAGCTTTTTATTTAGATTGGATAACATTTCACTATTTTTACTTAAAATTTGAACATCTTATGAAGTCTATTGATGCTGGTGATTATAAGGTCGAATTGGGCGGATTACCTCAATCTTCCCTAGAACAATTATTGTCGAATTATGATTTGGCAAAGAAGGTAATCATCGTGGATGAAAACACGCATGAGCATTGTTTAAGTTATTTGATAACTACATTTGAAGCACTATCTGAAGCTGAAGTCATCCTTTTGCCAGAAGGAGAAGATAACAAACAATTAGAAGTTGCATTCAGTGTTTGGGAAGCATTGACAGAGTATGGAATTGGACGTCACGATTTAATCATTAACCTCGGAGGGGGGATGATTACAGATATGGGAGGGTTTATTGCCTCTTGTTACAAGCGAGGATGTGCTTTTATTAATATTCCAACATCATTATTAGCGATGGTTGATGCTTCAATCGGTGGTAAAACGGGGGTTAACTTAGGGGAATACAAGAATCAAATAGGTGTTTTTTCTAACCCAATCGCCGTATATATTGATATATCATTTTTGCAAACCTTGCCTGAAATTGAAGTTTATAGTGGATTGGCTGAAATGATTAAACATGGGTTAATTCAAGATAAATCACTTTACAAGCGCGTGGTAGAACAGTTTAGCGACATAGATAAAATTAATGAAGGTTTACTTTTAGATTGTATCGAAGTGAAGCATAAAGTTGTTTCAGAAGATCCCTTGGAAAAAGGATTGCGCAAAGTTTTAAACTTTGGACATACAATTGGTCATGTTATTGAGGGGTTTTATATGAATAGTCTTAAACTTTCTCATGGACACGCCATTGCTGTTGGTATGCTTATGGAGGCATATCTTTCAGTTGAATATGCATCATTGAGTACAGTTGAATATGGATCCATTAAGAAATTAATTACTTCAAATTATCAAATACCAAACTTTACTAATGAAGCAATAACTTCAATGGTTCAAATGCTAGCGAATGATAAAAAGAATAAAGAAGGTAAAATTTTAACGTGTTTGATTTCCGAAATTGGAACCTGTAAATATGATGTTGAAATTAGTGAGAAAGCGTTTATTGAAACTTTTCAGTCCTTCCAATTGGACTAAATTATGATTTGAGCTGAATCAATTTTTGTTTGATTGTTTCGAGACGCATAATTACTTCTTGTGTATGATCTACTGGTGATTCTTCACGCGTAACTCCTGCTTTCATCGCTTTTTTTGCTCCGTCCAATGTGTATCCGCGATCTTTAACCAAATGATAGATCGTATCTATTTTTAAAACATCCTTGGGCGTAAATAAACGATTCCCTTTTTTATTTTTTTTGAGTTTTATTGTTGGGAATTCTTTTTCCCAAAAGCGGATAAGCGAAGTGTTAACATCAAACATTTCAGCCACTTCTCCAATTGAGTAGTAGAGTTTTGTTAATTGATGTTCTGTAATCCTTGCCAAATCAGTGTGTTTAGAAGTCGAAGATACTTAAAATTACAGAAAGTCAAGTGTTTCATGGGAGACTTGTTAATTTTTCGTTTCTTTAAGATTCAACCGAAAGAATGTTTAGACAAGAATCCATAGACGATATACAATTAGCAAGACGCAGGGAATGGGTGTTTATTATTCTTGCGGGAATTTTTCTAGGCTCACTAACGATGTTAAACATCCTCGGAGTTTCAAGGTTTATTGACTTATCTGAATATGTAGGTATTTCACCAGACTCCGATATTCGTTTCGCTGTTGCTGTAGGTGTCTTACCTTATCCAATAACTTTTCTTTGTACCGATATCATCTCGGAAATCTTTGGTAGAAAAAGAGCGAATATGCTAGTTTGGGCTGGGTTAATTTTGAATCTGTGGGTTTTACTCGTTCTTTGGTTTGGTGGTTGGGTCGAAGCTCCTGATTCGTTGTTACCTGACGGGAGGTTGCCCATTGATGTAGTAAATGGAGAGGCAGTTGTTCCTCATGGCTATGCATTTTATGAAATTCGAACACTGACATTTGGAGCTACTTTCGCTTCAATGATTGCGTATATTGTGGCTCAGTTTGTTGACGTAAGGATTTTTCATTATTTAAAGGAAAAAACTAAGGGGCGTTTCCTTTGGTTGAGAAATAATGTGTCTACCATAACAAGTCAGATGATTGATTCGGTAGCAGTAATTTTAATTACTCATTATTATGCACACGCCTTGCCAATTGCTGAAGGGGAAGATGTTGGGCAAGCTTTGTTGATGTTTATTCTCAGTAGCTATTTGTTCAAATTGTTTTTTGCCTTGATGGATACCTTACCGATATACATTACGGTTAAGTATATTCGAAAATTCCTAAAAATTGAAGATGAACTAGGTTTTTGAGTCTCTATATTTCAAATGCCAAATCAAATAAAGTATTCCAATTATTGCCATAACTGCAGCTGCTCCGAAAGTAAAAGGAATGGATGATGAAGTGCTGTTATAGGTTAGGATTGTTGAAAGTGATCCAAACATTACTCCAAATTCCAAGGCGATGAAAAGAGTACCTGCTCCAACACCGCGTCGGTCAATATGAGATAAATCGGCAGTCCATGCCATTAACGTGGGACTAGAAATCCCCGTGCTTACACCGAACATTATGGCTGCAATTGTGTATAAGATCCACTCGGTAGATAACGCGACTAATATCATACAAAGAATCATGATGGAAAGTCCAAAAATTAATGTTTTTCGTCTACCTATTTTATCTGATAAACCACTGGCGAATAATCGAATAAAAATGGTCGAAAAGGCATAAAAACCAAAGAACCAACCTTTATTTTCAATTTCGAAAAATCCTGAGATATCCGGAGTAACAACAAGAACAACTCCCGAGCAGAAAGCAGATAAGAACATGACGACAGCGGCGGGCATAACGCTAGGTTCAAAGATGTCTTTCCATGTTATCTTTAGTAGACTCCATTTAAATTTAACAGGGTTTGGTAGTGTTTCTGATAAGAATGAAATAAGAATACCTGCTAGAACAGCAATAAACGCTGCTATAAAAAACAAAGTGTTCATTCCATAGGCTTCTCGAATGATTGAGCCTAATGGTTGAAGTCCAAATCCGAGGGAAATAAAAACTCCCCATATTCCCATTCCTACACCACGTTTTTCGGCGGGAAGAATATCAGTAACCAAAGCCGTTGCTCCTGTAGGTAAAAAACCAGCGCTAAAGCCATGCATTAACCTTAACATTAAAAAAAGACTGACGATATTAAACAATGGGTATAATAATGAAACTATAAAAGCTACAACCATCCCGATGTACATGACTTTTTTTCTGCCTATAGTATCTGATAATTTCCCTGAAAAGGGCCTTGATATTAAAGCTGTAATAGTAAAGAAGGTGATTATTAAGCTCTTTTTGTCAGGGCTTCCCATGTTAGTAATGAATTCATTCAATTCAGGCAATATAAGGTTGAAACTTGTCATGAAAAACAAGAGGCCAAAGCAAATAATCCAGAAATTTTTAGAATAATTCAAAAACACTGTACAAAAGTAGTTCTATTTACGTCTAAACAATATAAAATAGTTTAAGATGATGATAAAAATAGTGGTAGGTATTAGTGCTTTTGTTTTACTCAGCTGTGGCGCAAGTATTGACAGTGATACAAATAAGTTGGTGACTTCAGAGGAGTTAAGCATGAGTTTGAGTCATGATGATTCAACTAAAGTGGTCAAAACAGAAGCAGAATGGAAGGCTCAATTGACTCAAGAACAATTCATTGTAACTCGAAAGTCGGGAACGGAACGACCTTTTACAGGGGCTTATTGGGATAATAGAGAAGAAGGAAAGTACTTATGTGTTTGTTGCGAAAACTTATTGTTCTTGTCAGATACAAAATTTAAATCTGGAACTGGTTGGCCAAGCTTTTATGCTCCCGCGGTTGAAGAGAATATTGGACAGGCAGTGGATAATTCTCACGGTATGGTTCGTGGTGAAGTGGTGTGTAACCGCTGTGACGCCCATTTAGGACATGTTTTCAATGATGGTCCAGAACCAACAGGACTAAGATACTGCATTAATTCAGCATCATTAAAATTCGAGAAAACGAAATAGTAAAGAAGAAACTTCTTTTATTTGTATTATGAGAAATGAAGCAACATTTGGAGCTGGATGCTTTTGGTGCATTGAAGCTTGTTTTAAAGATGTGAAAGGTATTTTGGAAGTCTTTCCAGGGTACGCAGGTGGATCTAAATCTACAGCAAATTATAAAGATGTCTGCACGGGAAGCACAGGTCATGCGGAAGTAGCAAGGATTGTATTTGATTCTGATGAGATTTCTTTTGATAAACTTTTAGAGTTATTTTGGTTTGTACATGATCCTACTCAATTGAATAGACAAGGGAATGATATCGGATCGCAGTATCGTTCTGTGATATTTTATCACGATGAAGAACAACAAAGATTGGCTGAGCTTTATAAAGGGAAATTAAATGACTCTCATGTTTGGGAAAAACCTGTAATTACAGAAATCTCACCAATTCCAGAATTTTATCCTGCAGAAGAATATCATAAAAACTATTTGGAATTAAATCCACAGAATCCTTATTGTCAATCTATTGTGCGACCGAAAGTTGATAAGTTTAAACGTACATTTGAAGATATTATCAAATAAAAAAAAGGGCTCAGTAAATTGAGCCCTTTTTTATTTTAATTCTTGGATTTATTTCTTCTTTTGCTTTTTCGCTTCAGCTTTTGCTTTCAAGTCAGCTTTGTATTTTTCCATTTGTTCTGGAGTTAATACTTCCGCAAACATGTTCATTTTTGCTTTTCTATTTTCTTTAAGAATAGATTTTTTTTGCTCTTCTGAATATGAAGTATTGTCGCGTACAGCTTTGTTTTTTTGAATGATCCCAAGCTCAATAATTCTAATTTTTTCAGTTTGTGCTGCTGACAAACCTAATGATTCAGACAATTTTTGTGCTTTTTTCTCTGCTTTCTGTTCAGGTGTTAACTTTTCTTTTGGCGGGTGCTCTCTACGCAATTCTGTTGAGTTTGATTCTTTTTTTGTGTGATCAGCTTCTTGTGCATTTACGGCAAAACCTGCAATTAATGTCATTCCTAATACTACTGTTTTTATTGCTTTCATTTTTCTAAATTTTATAACGTTCATTTTATAGACAGGTGATAATACCAAAGGTTTAATTTAAAGATGTAAAAAAAGAAGAAAAGTTGCTTTCTAAGTGTAAATTAATTTGGATTAGTTTAACTTAGTATCATGTCGTTGCGTTTTATAACTTCCTTATCACTGATTCTTTTATTGACTAGTTGTGCAGGATTAAAAGACTTTAAGTCAGGTCGTGAAGGGAATAATTTAAATATGTCACGTCAGGGGTTAACCGAATTTCCGGAAGAAGCTTTTTTAAACCCTAATCTTAAAGTACTTCGCCTGTATGGAAATAATATAGACTCTATACCTGATCGTATTGGAGAACTCGTAAATCTTGAAAAGCTTTATTTAGGCAAAAATAAAATCAAGTATCTTCCGGCTTCAATCGCGAAATTGAAAAATCTTAGAATTCTTTCTGTTCAATATAATGATTTGCTTGAGCTCCCTGACTCAATTAGTGGTTTGGTGAAATTAGAGCAGCTTCTGTTGAATAATAACCAGTTAAAGACCTTACCGAAAACAATCGGTGACTTAAAAAAGTTGGAAGTTCTAGAGTTAAAGTATAATGGTTTTGAAGTTTTGCCAGATGAAATCGGAAATTGTACTGAATTACAATTCTTAAAACTGAATCAAAATAACATGTTAGAAATTCCTGATTCTTTAACCAATTGCAGAAAATTGCGCGAGTTGTATTTATCAGGCTCAGGACCATTGTTAACGCTCCCTGAAGGTTTATGTACACTGAGATATTTTGAGGTTCTCGAAGTGGATCAGATTATAAGAATTCCACATTGCTTGTTGGTGCAGCAAACTAGCAGATTGTCAATTATTGTTCGTTAGTCATCTGATTGTGTCATCACAACAAATAAGACGAAGTCATAAGAGAAATGAGCACCAATTGCAAACCACAAACCGAATTCTTCGAATCCATAGCTGATTAATAATATAAATGGCAGTACAATGAGTCCATACAATGACATTTTCCAATTAAATGGATTGAGATAACCGTGTATGGCCACAAATATTACTGTTGTTATAATCGGTCCCAAATAGAATTGCATTCCTGATCGAAACAACAGTTCTTCTCCTACACCGGCGCAAACAGACAGAAAAAAACAATCCAGAAGATTAAGATTCATACTTCTAACTAGATGTTCTACACGTGTGGGCATTTCTTTAAAAATAGGTGCTTGCATCAATAGGAGAGCGAAAAAAGCATATACAATACCCAGTTGAATTCCTAGACCTAATTTGAATACACTCAGATTTTCGAATTGAAAAATCTCCAAGGGTAAAATGTCCTCAAACCAGTACAACCCAAAGAGTGTGGGGATAGGAAATAGGAAAAGTGTGATCGATCCCAGAAGATAAATAGACCTTTTACTCAATATCTTACTAATTTTGTTTAAAAATAGGAAAATGAAAGCGGCTATTATCAATTGGATTAAAAGTTATTATTACTCAAATGGAGACAATGGTGTTTTTAATGCAGAAGCATACAACGATCAAATTATCTGGTGGACAATCGGATTGTTTATTGGATTAATTGCTGCCTCTTCTATAATATGGGTGATCTCGAGGTTTGTTTTAATTCAAGTGTTACACGTGGTTGTTGGCAAAACAAAAGCAACTTGGGATGATCACTTGATGCATAATAAGGTTTTTAAAGGGTTAGCATTAATGGTTCCTCTAGCATTTATGGAATACTTTTTAACGATTGTATTTTTTAATTATCCTCATTTCTCGACTTTCTTCTCAAAGATTGTGGCCATTTTAGTTGTTCTTACCTTAATTGTTGTTGTAAACAGACTGTTTAACGGGATTCGAGATATTTTATCTGAAATCGATCGTTTTAAGGATAAACCAGTTCAAAGCTTCACACAGATTTTTAAAATTATTATCACAGGAATTTTATTAATTGTTATGCTGTCTATCATAACAAATAAATCGCCGGTGTTCTTTTTAACATCCTTGGGGGCTGTATCTGCAATTCTATTGTTGATCTTCAGAGATACCATTCTAGGTTTTGTAGGGAGTATTCAATTGTCTACAAATGATATGATTCGGGTAGGGGATTGGGTTACAATGGAAAAATTTGGTGCTGATGGAAATGTAGAAGAAATTAATCTTACTACAGTAAAAGTGCAGAATTTTGATAAAACAATAACCACGATTCCAACGTACTCGTTTATTTCTGATTCATTTGTGAATTGGCGTGGAATGGAAGAGTCGAATGGAAGACGAATAAAACGTTCGGTAAAGGTTCATTTGGGAACGGTGAAGTTTGCATCTCCGGAATTACTTGAAAAACTAAAAACGGTTAAGTTGATTGGTGCTTTTGTAGAAGAACGTGAAGCCGAAATTGCTGCGTTTAATGAATCACATGGAATAAAGCCTGAGGATGTCGTTAATGGACGTAACCAAACTAATTTGGGGTTATTCAGACGTTATTTAGAATATTATTTACACAACAATCCCAATATTAATAAAGACATGACGTTGATGGTGCGTCAGTTAAGTGCGGATGAGTACGGAGTTCCAATTGAAATTTATTGCTTTTCTGAAACTAAAGAATGGGTGGACTATGAAGTAATCACAGCCGATATTTTTGATCATATTTATGCCATCATAGGTACGTTCGAATTAAGTGTTTTCGAACGTCCTACTGGCAATGATTTTAAACGATTGAATAATTGATTTAACTGAACCTTAGGTGTTTCACCGTGTTTCCGTTATTGATGAGTTGTTTTAACGAATCAATACCAATTTCTAAGTGAGAATTAACAAACTTTGCCGTTACTTGGGTGTCACTTGCACTTGTTTTCACTCCCTCAGAAACCATTGGTTGATCTGAAACAAGTAATAATGCTCCAGTTGGAATTTCATTGGCAAACCCAACAGTAAAAATTGTAGCTGTCTCCATATCGATTGCCATGGCTCTTACTTTCTGAAGATAAGATTTGAACTCATCATCATGTTCCCAAACACGACGGTTTGTTGTATAACATGTCCCCGTCCAGTAGTCTTGATTGAAATCGCGAATTGTTGTTGAAATTGCTTTCTGCAAGGCGAATGATGGTAGGGCAGGAACTTCAGGTGGGTAATAATCATTACTTGTTCCTTCTCCTCGAATTGCTGCTATCGGTAAAATTAAATCGCCAACTTCATTTTTCTTTTTCAGGCCTCCGCATTTACCTAAAAATAAAACGGCTTTCGGCTTGATGCTAGAAAGTAAATCCATGCAAGTCGCAGCAGAAGCACTTCCCATTCCAAAATTAATAATTGTGATTCCGTCAGAGGTTGCACATTTCATTGGCTTTCCTTTTCCAATAACCTCTACGTTATGCATTTCAGCAAAACGATCTACATAATTTTGAAAGTTGCATAAAAGAATGTATTCTCCAAAATTCTCTAGTTTTTCTCCTGTATATCTGGGTAGCCAATCTTCGACTATTTCTTGTTTTGTTTTCATATTTTGTTGATTAGTGTGTATAAAAAGTGGGAGTCCGATATGAACGAACTCCCACCATGTTTATTGTAGTTCAATTAATCTAATATACCATAAGTCTTGCCATAATAAAGCATTTGCTCTTCAAATGTTTGAGTATTTTCGATTTTAACATCGATAATATTTCCATCCTCATCTTCAATTGCAACGAAAATTGGATTAACAAAACCACTGTACGGAGCAAGGTCTAATGGTTTTACACGTTCCAGAACTTCTTTATGTACTGCTTGGTCCACTTTTACACCATACGTTTCGACTAAATTCTTTCCTGCTTCATAATCTCCTTCAGATTTAATTCGCTGAATTTCTCTAAGTAATTCGCCGAATAATCCTCTTAACTTGTCATAGTCAGTAATGTTGTAATACGTTTTACCATCACGAACAATTTTCTCAATTACATTTTCAGAGGCACCTTTTTCAATCGCCCAAGAGGCAACTAATTGACGGTTTTGCATATGTTCTTCCTCTACGTTTTGACCTAAGTTTAAACGTTGCAATTGCGCCAACATACCATTTCGGATATAACCATCGTACTCAGCCTTACCTACTTCTAGTGTGGTAATTAAGCCTAAATCAATCAATTTCGGATCCATGATGTAATAAAGTCCCACTAAATCAGCACGGGCTTCCTCTAGCGTACTGGCATAATTTTTTAATGTTTCAGCAGGTTGACCAACGCCTTTGTTAATTTGACCAGACGCATGTCCCACGACTTCATGTAAAGCAGTATGTAATTTTCCGGCCAAATAGGAATGCTCTTTTGCACGGTCGATTTCTTCTTGGTCATGGGCAAATTCCTCGGTCATTCCTTCTCCACCAGCTTCAGCGTAAGCCGAGATAATATTACCTAAACTAACTGACTTTGAACCGTGTTCTTGTCGGATCCAGTTGTTGTTTGGAAGGTTAACCCCAATAGGAGTGGAAGGAGAGGCATCACCAGATTCACTCGCGACCTGAACAACTTTGTACGAAACGCCTTTTACCTCTTTCTTTTTATGAGATTCGACCAATGGCGAGTTATCTTCAAACCATTGTGCGTTTTCGGCAACAACAGCCATCTGCTTCGAAGCTTCAAAATCAGTAATTTGAACGATGCTTTCAAATGATGCTCTTTTTCCTAATGCATCACCATAAACTTCAATAAATCCATTGATCCAATCTATATCTCCTTCAGTTGATTTTGCCCAAAGAATATTATACTCATCCCAAGTTGTCAAATCTCCGGTTTTATAATACTCAATCAACTTCTCTAAAGCTGCTTTTTGATCTTTGTTTTCAGCAACTTCAACGGCTTTACTTAGCCAAAATGTGATTTTATCAATGGCTTCCCCATATTTACCTCCTGATTTCCAAACATCCTCATATAGTTTACCATCTTTTAGTGTCAAGGTTGAATTCAACCCTAATTCAATAGGATGTGGGTCTGAACTGTTTGATTTAGCATTGTAAAAATCTTCAACCATTTTTTGAGTAACGCCCTCTCCATAAAATCCATTTGCCGATGATACAATCATATCAACATTGGCATCTTTTACTTTACGTTTCATTTCTAGTTTGTCACTAAAAATCACTTCAAATGTTTCGTCACTGATTTTTGTATCAGTATCTG
>Ga0193953_1001424_pt1 | contig 11064 bp, 12 predicted proteins | sample BB_4_MG_FD_140325 | JGI IMG/M metagenome (GOLD analysis project Ga0193953, IMG submission 140325) | Microbial mat bacterial communities from the Broadkill River, Lewes, Delaware, United States - BB_4_MG | ecosystem: Environmental > Aquatic > Freshwater > River > Microbial mats | place: USA... | reverse complement strand
CAAGCACCTTGGTGGTTATATGGAATTCGGACAAGGGGTGTCATTGGGAACCTTGGCTTCGCTGTTTGGTGGTAGTTTAACGAGTTTGTATTCGTTCATATTTCTTAAATATATTGATCCTTCCGCACTTGAGCAACTTAAAGAAGCATCGCTTGAGAGTGTGATGCAAGGGGGGTATTCAGATACCGAGTTAGAGATGATGGATAGTATTTTTCAGTTTTTTTATACGCCGGGTATGATGCTAATTGGAGGTATACTGGGTGCTATTCTCGGAGGTGTTATTATTTCACTTATCTTAGCTGCTATCATTAAGAAACCAAAACCGCTTTTTGAAGAAGCAACGCAAGAGTAATATGGATTTATCGATCGTAATACCGTTATATAACGAAGAAGAGTCATTGGGCGAATTGATAAAATGGATCAGGCAGGTGATAGATCCATTGGAATATGTTTATGAAGTTATTTTTGTAGATGATGGCAGTTCGGATGCGTCATGGAAGGTCATTCAGGATCTGAAGGCAGAAAATCCAGAAATTAAAGGCTTGCGATTCCGTCGCAATTATGGAAAGTCTGCTGGTTTGCACTGCGGTTTTCAAGTGGCCCAAGGTGATGTGGTTGTTACTATGGATGCCGATTTGCAAGACAGTCCGGAAGAGCTACCGGAATTAATGCGAATGATTCGGGAAGAGGGGTATGATTTAGTCAGTGGCTGGAAGAAGAAAAGGTATGATCCGATCGGGAAAACCTTACCCAGTAAATTGTTTAATAGAACGGTTCGGCTGGTATCAGGCATTAAATTACACGATTTTAATTGTGGACTGAAAGCCTATCGAAATCAGGTGATTAAAAATGTGGAAGTGTATGGTGAGATGCATCGCTACATTCCTTTGATTGCCAAACAGGCTGGATTTGGTCGTATTGGTGAAAAAGTGGTGCAGCATCAGGAGCGCAAATATGGTGTTTCGAAATTTGGCATTGAACGAACCATTAAGGGCTTTCTCGACTTGATGTCGGTGACCTTTATCTCAAAGTTTGGCAAGCGCCCCATGCACCTTTTTGGATCACTGGGAACATTAATGTTCATTGTGGGGTTTTTCTCAGCTCTTTATTTGGGCCTGAAAAAACTCTGGTATGTTTATCACAGTGTTTCTGCTCCTTTGGTGACGGATAGTCCGTATTTTTATATCGCTTTAACCAGTATGGTTATTGGTACGCAGCTCTTTTTAGCCGGTTTTCTGGCTGAATTGGTGTCTCGAAATTCAACTGAGCGTAACTCTTATCAAATTGCTGAAAAACTCGACTAATGGCATTTTATAACCACATTGTAGAGGCATACGACCAACTTTTTCCACTTAATCCAAAACAGCAGGATTTTGTGGAAGAGGCTTTGGGTGTTGATTTAAGTAATAAACGCATATTGGATATTGGTTGTGGTACCGGGTCTCTGGCCATTAACCTGGCCAGGCGCAGTGCCAGTGTGGATGCCTTTGATTTTGATTCCTCGATGATTGATACGGCTGAAAAGAAAAGGCCTCAGGCACTCAATCTCAGATTTCGACAAGGTGATATGATGCAGTTAGAGTCAATGTATCAAATGGCTTCTTTTGATGCCATTTTGTGTTTTGGTAATACCTTGGTTCACTTAGTTGATCGAAAACAAATCGAAAATGTGTTGGGAGGCATTTCGAATGGCTTGAGGGAGAATGGTCGTTTTTTAATGCAGATTGTGAATTATGATCGTATCATAAATAATCAGGTGGATCATCTGCCAACTATTGATACGGTCGACTATTCTTTTACAAGAGACTATGTTCAACGCAAGGATGGTTTGATCGATTTTTCCACTCTGTTAACAGCTAAGAAGAGTAAAGAGGCGTTACGAAATAGCATTCCGTTATTACCACTCAGGAAAAATGAATTGTTGACAATGCTGAATGAACATTTTGCTGAAGTGCATTGTTTCGGTGGTTTTGACCGGTCGGAGTGGACGGAGCAAAGTTTTCATCTGGTTATTGAGGCGGTGAAGTAAATTGCTCCTTTAGTTTTTGAATAACGATCTTATCAATTGGAAAGGTGAGATTTTCTGTGGTTAAGTCTTTAATAGCCACCCATCGAAATGCTTGACTTCCTTCTTTTTTAGGGAAATTAAAAGGCGTGTTGGTTGTGGTAATTTTAGATACTTCAGGAGATGACACCAGATAATAAATGCTGATGAGCTGGGTGTTTTCGAAAAAGATAGCGGATTGAAAGAAGTCGGTTGTGTAAAAGTGACTTTCAATTTTAATGTCAAGAGCTAGTTCTTCTTTAAATTCTCTTTTTAAGCAATCCAGGGTTCCTTCACCATATTCTAATCCACCTCCCGGGAATTTTGTCATATAAGTGGATAAGGCATATTCATCAGAAAGAAGGATTTTGTTTTGAGCATTAATTAGTAAGCCGTATACCCGAATGTTAAAAGTTCCTTCTGAATGCATGGTAGATCAAATAGTACTTAAACTGGATTCAGCAAACTTAATAATTTCTTCTGCCTGAGCAGGATGAAACCAGCTTATTTCTTTATCGCGCCTAAACCAGGATAGCTGACGTTTGGCATATCGTCTCGAATTACGTTTGATCAGTTCAATAGCTGTGTCGGCATCGTATTCACCATCAAAATGTCCGTAAATTTCTTTGTAACCAACAGTGTTAAGTGCGTTTAGTGTTTTGTGTTCGTAAAATGTGCGCGCTTCATCGAATAATCCTTCTTCAATCATGATGTCAACGCGCCTGTTGATGCGATCGTATAGCTCGGTACGATCCATGTCTAGTCCAATTTTCAGGATGTTGAACGGTCTTTTCCGGGCACTGTTAGTGCGTAATGAGCTATAAGGTTGCCCGGTCATTAAGCACACTTCAACGGCATGAATAACGCGCTTGTGGTTCTTTAAATCCACTTGTTCGTAAAATACCGGATCCAGTAGCTTGAGCTGCCGGCGAATGGCATCCAGCCCTTCTTTTTCATAAGTGTCCATAACCTCTTTTCGTAATTCAGGATCAATGGTGGGTAGGTCGTCTATGCCCTTACAAACGGCATCTACATACATCATTGAGCCGCCTGTCATCACGACCTTATTGTGTGAGTGAAAAAGAGTGTCAAGCAGCTTTAAGACATCTTGTTCAAATTCATAAGCATTATAATAATCAGTAATGGAATGAGTACCCACCATGTAGTGTTGAACAGCTTGTAGCTGTTCTTTTGTTGGTGCTGCCGTACCAATTTTTAACTCCTTGTAGATTTGACGACTGTCAGAGGATATGATAACAGTATTTAGTTGTCGGGCTAGGTTTAAGCTTAGTTCTGTTTTGCCAATGCCTGTAGGCCCGATCAATACCAGTAGGGTATTTGTCATGAAATAAAGCTGCTTAAATTAGTAATGGTCAGGGAAGTCGTTTTCATCAAAGGACTCGTCATTGAATTCATCCAGATCGATTGGACAGTTGAAGTCGTCCAATAAACTTTCATCAAAATCAGGTTCTGCGCCCGCAGTATCTTCAGATATGTCGCCAATCTTAATTTGTTGGGGTGCTTCTCCTTGATTTTTATAGCAGTTGGGTTTGGCTAAAGTTCCCACCACTATTTGCGTGGTTTCAATGAAAAATGCTCGCTCTGAAAATAAATCGAAAACATACAGCAAGCGTTGCCCCACTTCAGTTATGAGTTGGGCTATTTTTGTGTCGTTCATCACAAGCAGATTTTCAGTTTCTCCGTCTGTCATGTCAAACAGTGTTATTTCCTGCTCTTTGTTCCATTCCTGATCAGTTGTGAAAAACGAAGCCATTTGGGTGGCGTCATATTGGAGTAGTTCCTGCAGGAAGTTATGAAGATCCGCAAACGTTTGATTGTCATCAATCGCTATCTCTTTCACAAATTCATCCGCTTCAATTGATAATAATCTTAAATAGACAATCATTTGAGTAGTGATTTAAAATGTTTTGGCAATGGCCGGCAAAATTAGAAAAAAACCAAAAGACCAAGTGAAAAATGAGTTAAAAAACCTGGTTGCAATATCGAATAAGTATCTAATATAATCAAGTGGATCTAATGGTTTGAGATGTAGTGAGCTGTAAAAACATTGACTGCTGTTGCTTTGTTTATGAAATGAAATAAAAATCTTGATTATGGAACGAATCTACTTTTTGGTGCTTGGGGTGGTGCTGGGGGCATCATTAATAGTCTACGTTATTTATAAGATGGCACCTGGTTTAATGATGCGAGAGAGTGTCAGTAAGTATAGTTTTGAGGAAACGCTGGAGCAATTACAGCAAAAGGTTGACGCTATTGGATGGAAGGTACCACATATTCATGACTTACAGGCGACCATGTTGAAATTTGATTTCGAAGTAAGAAAAGTAAAGGTTTTGGAAATCTGTAAACCCGATTATGCTTATATGGTTTTGTCAAGGGATGATGAGCGAATTGCTTCCACATTGATGCCTTGCCGCATTTCTGTATATGAGAAAAGTGATGGTAAAGTGTATGTTAGTCGGTTGAATAGTGTGGGGATGGGTGGTGTGTTTGGGGGAATTATAAAAAAAGCCATGTCCAGGGCCGGGCGGGAAAGTGAAGAAATAATTGGTAGTGTGACGCTGTGATTTTTTTCTGTCAGGGGTTGGGTTTCGGAAGGTGAACTACCAGAGGTTTTTGTTGTTATCCCAATAGTATAACAAAATGATTGATAAAGTATTTTACTTTTTACTGGTGGTAAATGCTGATCTGCAATTAAAGAGCGAAGTTTTATTGCTCATTGGTATTAACTAGTCAGTGCATAGTGTTTGGAAATAATCTATAAGACATAATATGAAGAATTGTAGTTTTTTAAGGATTGCCTTAATTGTTTTAGTGTTTTCCCCTCTTTGGGAGAGTTGTAAACCATCTGCAACAAAAAAAGAATCGAAGAAGCCTTTAGGGTCAGTAGGGCTTGCTGAAAAGCATCCGGGTGAAGTCGTCTATAAACGTCATTGTTTGTCCTGTCATCAGCGGGATGCAGGAGGAATTCTCGGGATGTATCCACCTCTGGCAAATAATAAAGTGATTTCAGGGGATAAAACAGAATTGATAGGCATTGTCTTAAACGGTATGTCAGGTGAGATTGAAGTGAATGGAGAAGTTTATAATGGCATTATGGCTGGTTATCGAAATTTGTCGGACAAAGAAGTTGCAGATGTGTTAAGCTATTTGCGATCTGGTTTCGGTAATTCGGCCGTAAGTGTAACTCTGGAAGAGGTGAAAGGCTTGCGTTAATAATTGGCGAGTGTAATCTGTTATTTTGTATCGGTATTCGGGGGCTTAAAATGTGATTTATATTACCTTTGGCCCCCAAGTAAAACATACCAAAACCAACAAATCAATGAATACGAAACATAAGGGGTTTATTACCCGAACTCTGCATGCTCAGTATCCGCAAAAGGATGCTTATAATGCATTGCACATGCCGGTTTATGATGGCGTTGCTTATGAATTTGAAAGTGCTGAAGAGATTGAATCTGTTTTTCAAGGAAAGAAATTTGCCCACGCTTATTCCCGAACATCCAATCCAACGGTTGAATATTTTGAGAAAAAGATGTTGGCGGTAACGGACGCACATGCAGCCATTGCTTTGTCGTCTGGAATGGCCGCCATTTCGAATGTGTTGATGAGTTTGGTGGAACAAGGAGGGAATATTGTATCTTCTAACCATTTGTTTGGTCATTCCTATGCCTTGTTGAAGCAAACTTTGCCTTCGCTGGGTATTGAAGTGCGTTTTGCAGATATGACGGATTTGGAAGATGTGAAGGCAAAAACGGATGCGAATACGCGTGTGTATTTTTTCGAGTCGATTACCAATCCGCAGTTAGAAATTGTGGACTTGGAGAAATTGTCTGCTTTAGCACGATCGAAAAAGACTGTTATGGTTTGTGACAGTACAGTAACGCCTCCTTATGTATTCCATTCAAAAAGTTGCGGGATTGATGTGGAGGTGATGTCAACCACTAAATTTATTTCCGGCGGAGCGGCTGCTTTTGGTGGTGTGGTGCTTGATAACGGAACCTTTAATTGGGAGCTGTTACCGGCATTGCAATCCTGGACTGGTAAATTTGGAAAAGATGCCTTGGTGGCACGTATTCGCAAAGAAATATTCCGTCATTTGGGCGGTACGATGACAGCCCATACGGCTCATTTTATGAATCTGGGCCTGGACATTATGGCATTGCGAGTGGATCGTTGCGTACAAAATTGTAAAATATTGGCCGGTTATTTTGAATCAAATCCCGATGTTGCTTCATTTAATTATCCGGGAGTGGTAGGAAATGAAGGATATGATTTGGCTCAAAAGCAGTTTAATGGAAAGCCTGGTGCTATTATGACTTTTGACCTCGCCTCTAAAGCTGCTTGCTATGCGTTTTATAATCGGCTGAAAACCATTCGAAGGGCAACGAATTTAAATGATAATAAAACCCTGATTATTCATCCCGAATCAACCATTTATGCAGAGTTCTCGGCTGAAGAGAAACGTGAGATGGGTATTCGGGAAACCATGATGCGTTTGTCAGTAGGTATAGAAGATGCCGATGATTTAATGGATGCATTTGATGAAGCTTTACAGATAAAATGAAGAATCAATTTGTAAGATTTATAGTTATTGTAGCACTGTCTTTCAGGACGGTGCTTTCTTTTGGACAGGCTCCTTTAGATACCTTAGATCAAAATTTATTGGAGCAGGCTGCTGGTTTGGCCGAAGAGGTGTTGGATTTGGTAACCTGGGAAAAGGGGAGGCATGCCGTTTCTGTCTACCCGATGGCTGGTTATTCGCCACGTACCGGCTATGAAATTGGTATTATGCCGGTATGGCGTATCAAGCCAGCGGGTCAGGTTAAATCCAATTATCATCGCCCAACGACCATTGCACCTGCTTTCCAGATGTCTTCCAAAGGGATGTATGAAGTGCAGCTGGATGCGGTGGTTTTTACAAAACGACAGTGGTTTTTTATCTCCCGGATGCAGTATTTGTTTTTGCCGGATACCTTCTTTGGGCTGGGAAATCAGGAAAAAGAAAAGCCGTATTCGGAGTATGAATTGAACCGCTTCAGTTTAAATGCTGATGTGCTTAAGGGATGGAATGAGAAGTGGTTCGTTGGTTTGCGAACAGATTTTAATCAGGTTGAAAATAGTGAAATTCAAGGTGAATTGCTGAATCCGTCTGTTTTGGGTTATGCCGGTGGTTGGGCAAACGGTTTGGGTCCCACACTGGCTTTTGATACGCGAAATGATTTACTATATCCGTCATCCGGGTGGTTTGCCGTAGCCTCAGCTTTATGGTTCGACGATTGGATGGGCAGTGATTATCAGTTTCGCTTGAGTAGTCTGGATGTGCGGAAATACATTTCGGTTAAGAGGGATGAAAGTATTTTGGGATTACAAGCTTATTTCAGTCATTCAGATGGGGATGTACCCTTTTTTAAGTTGCCTTATATAGGTGGTAAACGCATGTTAAGAGGGATTCCGCATCCGCATAAGTATTTGGATAAGAATGCCTGGTTTGCGCAGGCCGAGTGGCGTCAAAATATTTGGTGGCGTATTGGTGCAGTTGCCTTTGCTGGAACAGGAAAAGTTTTTCCTACAATAAAAGAAGGTGTATTTAATGATTTGCATGTGGTAGGAGGAGCCGGATTGAGATTTAGGGTGTTGCCGGATGAAGGGCTGAATTTTAGAATCGACTATGGGGTTTCTAATCATGGAGAAAGTGGGATATATTTCACTATTCGGGAGGCTTTTTGATTATGCATATCAAATAGGTGTGATTAACGAGTGTTTTGGCACCATTAAATTTATCAAAACAATAGGGGGCTAATGGCCTCTTTTTTTGTGTCTTATTTAAAAGGATATTGTATCGGTAGGATAAAAAACATAGGTTTTTCTTGGTAGAGGTAAAAAACTGATTCATATTTGCATATGAAAATACTAAAACAATAGGAGATGTTTCCGAAGAAAGTATATTATGGTTTGAGATATGTGTTGGCACTTTCTGTGTTGGCCGAAGATGAGCATATCGGAGTGGCTGAAGTGGCCGAGCGTGAAGAATTACCGGTAAAGTTTCTGGAAGCCATTGCCGTTGCTCTTCGTAAAAATGGAGTGGTAAATGTAAAGCGCGGGGCTGGTGGCGGATACTATCTGGCCAAGCCTCTTTCTGAAATCACTTTGTATGATTTGATTTCTGTTTTGGATGATAAAAGTGAGAAGCAGATGCCTGTTACCGGATCAAACTCCGAAAAAGCAGTGGGGAAATATCTCAACGAAGTAAAAAAAGGGTATGAACTCTTATTAAATGATTGTAAATTAGATAAGCTGAAGTCAATGTTTGACGAAGAGAGCGAGCAAATAATGTATTATATATAAAAACCACAAAGACCATGAGTAGAATTGCAAATGATGTAACTGAGTTAGTAGGAAAAACACCACTCGTAAAAGTAAATCGTTTAACTGAAGGAGCCACAGCTGAAGTGGTGGCTAAATTGGAATTTTTTAATCCTGCCAGTTCAGTAAAAGACCGTATTGCATTAGCTATGATCAATGAGGCCGAACGTCAGGGAGCGATTGATAAAGATACGGTGCTGGTCGAGCCAACCAGTGGTAATACAGGTGTTGGTTTGGCATTTGTAGCGGCGGTGAAAGGTTATCGTTTAATTTTAACCATGCCCGAAAGCATGAGCATTGAACGCCGTAAATTACTTGTCAAATTTGGAGCCGAGTTGGTGCTGACGCCTGCAGAAAAAGGAATGAAAGGAGCCATTGAAAAAGCAAGTGAGTTGGCTCAATCCCTTCCTAAAGCATTTATACCACAACAGTTCAATAATCCGGCTAACCCGTCTATCCATAAATGTACAACGGCGGAAGAAATCTGGAAGGATACGGAGGGAGAGATCGATATTTTTGTGGCAGGCATTGGAACAGGTGGAACCATTACTGGTGTAGGTGAAGTATTGAAAGAGCGTAAGCCAGAAGTAAAAGTGATTGCTGTGGAACCGGAAGCGTCACCTGTGTTATCGGGAGGACAGCCAGGGCCACATAAAATTCAGGGAATTGGAGCTGGTTTTGTACCTGAAGTGTTGAATACATCGGTGTTTGATGAGGTGATAAAAGTAAGTAACGAGGATGCATTAGCGACCAGTCATAAGGCTGCTACTCAAGAAGGGTTGTTAGTGGGATACTCATCAGGTGCGGCGTTATGGGCGGCTGTTGAAGTGGCCAAACGTCCGGAGAATGCCGGCAAGCGCATTGTAGTCGTATTACCCGATACAGGTGAGCGTTACCTGAGTAGTTTCAAAATTGATTAATTAAATCTATCCGCTTAGAAATTTTAGACAATTTGTAATTCTTTGTGTTGATAAAGAGCTTTCCCGGAATGCCAACCGGGAAAGTTCTTCAAAGAACAGTTTAACTGTAAGCGATTAAAAAAAAGTTGCTGTTATGAATCATTTCCCTTTCTGTTGCTGTTGTCAGCTGCGAATGCCCTTGGGGGCGTAATACTAAAAGTATGACAAAATGATTGAAAAGCATTTTGTTTATTACTAGTGGTAAATACCGATATGCTATCCCAGAGTGATGTTTTATCGCTCGTTTTGATTGGAAATCGGTATAATCATCCTTCCGAGTCAATAAAGGCCGATGTTATTTTTTATCGTCAGTTTTGTTTGACGAATTACTATTTATTTTTTGTGGGGATACTGCATCTGGTAAAATTTATCAGACAGGTTATGGCATGAATTTGCATACATCCAATAGAGAATCATTTTCTAACGATTGCATTGTGAACAAGTCTGTAACCTAATGGCTAACATCTACTAGTCTATCAAAGTATCCGGTTATTGTATTAACTGTTTTTAAGCCAGATATTATGTCATATCAACTTGATAATGATGTTTTACCGCATGAATTGTGGGGTAAAGCCAATAGTTTAATTAAGGATCTGTCAAAGGATCAGTTGCTTTGGTTGGGAGGTTACTTGTCGGGAGTGGGGTTATCGGGTGCGGATGAAGGTACTGTTACCAATAAGGCGGTAGTTGATTCGGCGCCGGTTTCGCAACAGACACGGCGCTTAACGGTTTTGTTCGGGTCTCACTCCGGCAATTCCAAACTGGTAGCTGCCCATGTGGCTGAAGTGGCCACCCGGCAGGGGCGTGAAGTTAACCTGGTCAGTATGGCTGATTATAAGCTGAAGCAATTCAGGAATGAATCACAATTGATAGTGGTGGTATCCACTCATGGCGAAGGGGAACCGCCGGTAGTGGCTAAAGAATTGCACCGCTTATTAGATGGCAAGCGAGCTGGCAATCTAGCGCAACTGAAGTACGCTGTGATTGCCTTGGGGGATAGTACTTACCTGAATTTCTGTCAAACGGGATTGGATTTTCATGAGCGCCTCCACCAACGTGGTGCTTCAGCTTTGGCCGACCCTTTATTACTCGATTTAGATTTTAAAGATCACTTAAACGAATCCGCTTCTTCAATTCTGAGTTTGTTCGGAAAAGAACAGATTTCTAAAAATGCAGAGCACCGTGAGGTCCCAATCGGTGTAAATATTTCTGATGAATTGGTGGATGTTGAAGTATTGGAGAAGGTGTTGTTAAATGGACGGGGATCGGCAAAAGAAACTTACCACGTGGAGTTGTCTTTGGAAGAAACGGGCTTGACATATCAGCCTGGCGATGCCTTGGAGGTGTTTGCTTTCAATGATGAAAAGCTCGTGGAAGCCATTTTATCCAAATTAAATTTGAGTGAAGAAGCGCTGGTGAAATTAGATGATGGAGAGGTAACACTGGCACAGGCCTTAATTCAGCACCGGGAGCTCACGGTGGTCACATTGCCGGTGCTGAAAAAGTTATCTGCTTTTGTGGAAGAGGACGCTTTGAATAAACTTCTGGATAACAGAGACGCGTTAATTGAGTACTTAGATGGAACGGATTTATTAGATGTCATCACGGATTATTCGGTGAATATAGACCCTCAGCAATTGGTAGATGCACTGCGTAAGCTGCCACCAAGGGCTT
>Ga0193953_1001421_pt1 | contig 11075 bp, 7 predicted proteins | sample BB_4_MG_FD_140325 | JGI IMG/M metagenome (GOLD analysis project Ga0193953, IMG submission 140325) | Microbial mat bacterial communities from the Broadkill River, Lewes, Delaware, United States - BB_4_MG | ecosystem: Environmental > Aquatic > Freshwater > River > Microbial mats | place: USA... | reverse complement strand
TAAACATCAACAAAATAATTTCTTTTTCTACCTTCAATTCCAAAGTTCTTTAAATACGAACGTGGAATATAATGTTGTTTTATTGGATTTGACATAAGCTATTCTACTTTGTTTAAAGGCATTTCTTTACTACCTATTTTATCTAATAAACTTTCGATGTTGTTTATTATCTCTTTAAAAAACTGTGGATTATCAAATACTATTTCAAATCTATTTTTTGAAGATGCATATTCATTTAGCGTAAACCGACCTTTACTAAAACTCTTAATGTTATTGAATTTTCTGTCGCTATTATTAATAGTATCGTTGTTTTTAATAATACCCTTGTGATGTACAATTAAATTACGCACTTGTCTAAAATTATCAATAAAACTCCATTCAGGATTAAGTATAGAAAAATCAACTTTAGCAGACTGATTTAAAAACTTTTTTACTTTATCAATATCATTATTACCTTTTAAGTCATCTACTCTGTAGTCTGTTTGTTTATAGGATGCGAACCTATCACAACCACGTTTTAAAATATCTTCAAAAAAAGAATACAGTTGTATGATTTGAGCGTTTCTGTAATTTTTGATGTAAACATCATTAAACATAAACATATTGTCAATAAAGGAATCTTGTAAGTGGTCTAAATATTCTTCTGAATATTCTGATTTATCTACCTCTTTGGAATTTTGAAAATTATCATATTCAACCTCAATATTTTTTAATTCTCTTTCGAAATGAGTTTCCATATGATTCATATAATCTTCAATTAAATGAAATTCAAAATGGATAAAGCCAAATCCCATTATAGATGCAAGTGTTTCTTTTCTTCTTAATCTTGACATATCATTATTTTATAAAAACCATAACGCATCTTTGGCATCGTCTGGAACGCCATTATTAAATCGTGGTGCTATTTAACAAACATTTTCTAAGTATTTTAGATTAGTGCTTTTTTAGCATTAATTTTTTCAGATTTAGAAGCTCATTCTTTTGCTCGTCTATTTTCTCTTCCAACTCGTTAAATAAATTTACCATTTTTTCTTTTTCAGAAGACTCCTTTTTAGGATCGTCTTGAAAAGAAATTGTAATTTCCTTTATCGAATCTATATACTCTACTACGCTCTTTTCGTCATCAGATAAAAAACTGCCATGTTCTTCAATCCATTCTTTATCTTTTTCTAAAAGCTCTTCACTAATCATTGAAATTAATGATTTACGATATATTCTTTCAGAATTGTTTTTAACTATTTCTAAAAAACTAAGCCAACTTGATTTACTGTTCTTTAATCCATTTCTTTTATCTAAAAAACTATGACGAATAAAAGGGTGTTCATTTTTTTTGAGTAACGAAATAACATCGATTATGGGTTTTAACCTTTCTGTAGGTTTTTCAATCGGTATTCTTTCTCTTTTACCCCATATTTCTAATATTATATCGCAACATTCTCTCTGAAGGTTGTTTTTTTCCTCTTCAGACTCACACTTATCAATATTACTCATTAACTCAGCTAGATAATGAGCCAACCATCTCGCTAAGGTATTTACTGTATAAACTAATTCTAATTCTTTTATTAGTTTTTTACCTAACTTTAAAATCTCTTCCTCTGAGTGTTTTGACTGTTCCATCCGCTTTTAATAAATAAATTTTAGTATGCTCCCAAGGCTGTTTCCTATTATCGCTTCTATATTGACTTTCCTTAAGTTGTTTAGTTATTTGACACTTTATAATCATATTCAAATTCTTCTTTTTCAAAATTTTTAATATGAAATGAATATCAACTTTTAATATTTCTCCTGAACTTTCAATGTTCTTAATATCTCTATATCTACTATCACTTGTTTCATCCCAAAATTCTAATATAGATACTTTATCATCATTTATCTGAGCCATTTTTAAATCATCACTAAATTCAATTTGGAAAGCCTCTTGGATATTTGTTCCAAAAGTAATAATACTTTTACCTGTTCTTTTCGCTAGAGAATCATGCTTGTCTAAGCCATCATATATCGTGTCATTAACTTTTAACCAACTTTTAAAGATGAAATCGTTATTCTTAACCTCAAAACGCTCTCCATCGTTTTCTATAGGAAAAGCATAATCATGCTGGTCTTCTGCACTTTGAAAAGCTCTTAATATTGCATCAGAACCTTTGACTGAAACTAAAGCTGAACGGATATAGACGGTTTCACTATTATCGCCAATATGACGTGTAAACCCAGCGTGAGGAATAATAAACCTTTCGTCATAAAATTCCGAAAAACCTATTTCTTTATCAAATCTACCTTCATGAATTGTATCTCTCCACTCTTTATCAAATTTATCATATTCATTTTTCCAAAACGTATCTAATAATGGTAATGGGTCTCGTAAATCTGAAGCCCAAAAATCATTCCAAGTGATGGCTTTGGATTTAAGCCAATAGTCCCAGGAATCGTAATCATCTTCGTCATCATAATATTTTACTAATTGAGGTTCTTTCTCTAGCAACTCATTTGCAGCACAAAACATAGCATGGTATTGAAAATAGGTATCTAAACTTTCGACTTGTGGGTTGCTACCTTTTCTTTTATCTCTTAATCCCCAATCATAATTTCGAGTATAATCATCTTTATTTATATCGCCTATATATCCCCATTTTTCTACAATATATTTATCGGCTATATCTGCTACATCATATTCGGATAGATTAAAAATATCTCCAAGATTACTATACCAATAAGGTAAAACATCCATACCATCAAAATCAAATCGCCAACTTTTATCTGAAGTCGAGTTATATCTTCTTTGCTTTCTAGAATACGATTCTTCTTTTACTTTATCAAATTTACTTACTAAAGTATTTTCAATTATTTGTTGTTCATCTTTATTGTAAACCTTATCATTATATTTTAATAAGTTCTGACAGACCCTTTTAATGAAAAAATTAATTAACACATGTGGTAATTCTTCATTTTGAAGTTCTTTGATGAAAAGTTCTTTTAAGTCCATAAGTTTTTCAGGCACTTCAGCACTTAATCTATCTATTGCAATCCAAAGATATAATTTGGCCGATATCCAATAAAAAATGTATTCCTCATTCTGAAATGGGCTACAATTAGTTTCATTTTGAGCTTTTATTAGATAGTTAAGAATACTCTTATTACCAAGATTAACTAGATTTCTTATACTATGAATTGCTTCCCATCTTAGTTCCTTATCTGGCAATCCTAGATATAATCGTAAAATATTTGCAATAGCTTCATCGGAATCTGAAGGTGGTAGCATCTTATCATTCCATAAGCCATCTCTAAAATCAAAATTTATGTTTTTATTCCATCTCGTTAAAACCCAATTAAAAATTTCGGTATTATCTTTTATAGTGAGCCTATGTTTGATTAAGAAAAATACACTATATATAGATTCATCAGTTAATACTTCTATCTTTTCTGGTAAAATTTCAAGAATGATTTCTCCTAATTGAGTTTCGTTAAAATCAAACATTTTAGCAAACTCTAACAACTTACCGATACTAAGAGAATTACCATAATCAAAGTTTTCAAACCATGTTAGAATAACATACCTAAATTTCTCTTTTTTCCATTCTTTTAAAGAGGGATAATAACTCCATTCCTTTAGTCGCTCTTTAATAGCATCTTCAAACGAATAGAAACTTAAAAGCTCCGAGTCTATATCCACAATAGCATCCAATTGATTTGTAAAATCCTTAGGCTGACAGTTATTTTTTATCTCATTCAAAAAATTATCTATTTTCCATCTGTTAGAATAACTGTCGTTATTTTCAATTATAGAGCTAATCGCTTTTTCTAAGTCCCTTGTCGAACTTATATCAATACCACTAAGGTCTATCTCATGGACAAATTTTTCTTTATCAAAATCATTAGAATATGTGCTTTCTTTTTCCTTTTCAATTGTTTCTCTAAAGTTTAAGTACGTTTCAATTTTTTGGACTATTTGCATTTCAACAAATGCGCCTGACTTAATTGTATTGTAAATATGATTTAACGTACTTTTATTTTTATGAAGTAAGCAATCTCTATAAATTATTTCAACAAATTTAGTTTTACCAATTAAGTCTCTTGATTCATCGTATTTTGTTAAAATCATATCGAAAAGCTCAATCGATTCATCTGTATAATATTTATACTGATACATCGGAATTAACGAACCTGCTACGACATGATTAATCTTACCTTTCTTAAGAGAAAATTTTAAAATAGCAACAATATATTTAGACAAACTAATTACACCTCGATGATGCCATCTAGACGCTGTCGTAAACATTGAATTAAAATTGACATCTGCAATTCCATACAAAGCATTCTTAAAAGGAAAATGTTTTTTATCATAACCTTCTAGCATGTAATCACTATATTCTGTAAACCTACCGTATTCATGGGCAAGTTTAGGATCTGTTTTTTCAAAACCTACCTTTGCTAAATCTGATAAACAACTGATTTTAGAAAATACTTCAAAATCAATTTCTTCAGTAGCTTTTATCGCTTCATTAAAGAAATGCTTACCAGAAGTAAAGTCTATCTTTCGGCTAATCAAAGCACATTTAATATAACTTTCTATTCTTTGTGATGAAGGGTTTGAACCAGTTTTAATTAGTTCATCAATTTCACTTAGTATTTTGAGATTTTTATTCAGAAAGCCTTTTGAGTATATTGTTTCTTCTACAATCCAAAATCTCATTGCTATTTTACTTGCGTTACTATCCAATGATGAAATGAGCAAATCTATTAAATCAATATTGTTGATTTTTACTGCAAAGTTGGCTAAAAGACTAGCAAAATAATTTACTTTCTCATTATAACTATATCCATTTTCGTACCTAAAACTATAATCTCCAGAAAAAGACTCACAAATATTTCTAAACGCAATATCTGCTTCTTCAACAGTTATTTTTTTTGATGCAAAATCTGTATTTAATTGAAAGATGGGTAGAACATGTTTATAGAAACTCGTAAACTCTTTTTTCTCTCTTTCTAATGAGTTTTTCTTTTCATAATCTTCAATTTTATCAATATCATTATATTTATCTGGAAGTAAACTATCGACTGACAATACCTTATCATCAATAAATGTTTTTAACGATTTAATCTTTAAAAATAGATTTATTTTGTCTGCATCATCGTCACTACCATGTCTTCGATAAAAGCTTGGAATGTATTTTGGCAACTCAAATTGAATATATTTTAAAATACTGTTTATCAAATTTTTATCAATATCATTAGATATTAATATCTCACAGAAATCGACCAATATCTGTCTGAATTTAATATTGAACTTAATGACCTTTCTGGATAGAACTTTTTCAATTTCACTAGCAATCATTTTTAGTTCAAAATCTTGATGCATCCCATATTTATAGGACTTAGTAATTACAAATAACTTGGCATCAATCCTTAAAGGATCTATTTTAAACCATTTATTAATTTCTGTCTTATTACTGAATAAAAATAAACTCTCAATTAAATAATTTCCTCCAGATAATCTAACATCTCTAGGTGTCCACCTATTTAAGGAACTCAATGCTTCGTCAACACCAACTAATTTCAAAACTGCTTCTGTGTAATAAGCTATGTCTTTACTTGAAATAGGATATTTATGTAAATCACCTTTTTTAACAGAGTCACTTCTCCAGTTAAGCCATTCTTTAGCTGTTTTTAAATGTTTTAAAGCAGCTTTATGATTCTCCTTCTCTCTTGAATACACACCTGCTAACTTCATATGAAATGAGCCAGCCCAAGATTTTTCATCTGAATTGAGTTTTAGTTTATTAAGCGAAGTATCATCTCCAAATTCAGACACCAAATCAGGATAATCAATTAATAACGCAGTTAAGGCTTTCTCCTTTTTAGCTTCTTCGCCAGCTATAAATATGAGTTTAAAATAAGTTAAATTATCATCAACATTATTAGCCACCTTCATGGCTAATCTCGTTCTGCTTATATAAGTTGCTCTATTTTTTATTGGGTCCTCTGGAAGTAATAAAAACTTTCTTTCTAGAACTATATCCTTTAATAATTGATTTTGTTTTGACTGAAAAAGTAAGTTGCCCAAATTAACTGAAGCATAACTATCATTCTCTGCGTTTTTAAGAAAAACTTCAGTTATTTGAGTTAACCTTTCCTGGGTTAGTGAAAAATTATCTCGAATATAATTTTCAAAATCTTCATCACGAAATTCAAAACTATTATTTTCATATATAAGACCAGTCCAGACTTCAGATGATATATCTAATAGAAAACTTTGACTGACATTTAATATTTCTGCTAAATAATTTATAGGCACAGGTCTTGGTAATCCAATTAAAAGACTAAAAAAATCATCTATTATTATTTTCTCTTTATTAGATACCTTTTTTTTGGCTTCTTTAATTTTATCAAGAATAAGTAACTCTACTGTTTTTCCGTTTGGCTTTAAAAAATTTATAACTTCCTTTATACCTTTCTTCTTCAAATCGATAGAGTAAAATTGGGCTCTTGGAATACCATTTGTGTATTTTCGAAATTCAGAAATTTCTGTATCTGAGATGTCTGGAAAGTATTTTTTTATAAACTGACTCGTTTCTGCTAGACTAAAGGGTTCTAACTCAATATCAATGTAATCTTCTGGTAATTTAAGTGACTCTTTTCGATGCGTCCTGGTAGTCACAATTAAATTGCAACCTGAAGGTATATCCATATTTAAAATATCTTGCACAAAACTCTTTTCTCCATTATTGCTGGCTGCTGTTATGCTATTATCTGCTGCATCGATAATAATTGTAAGTGTAGCATTTAAATCTCTTTGTTTTAGAATTTCCACAGCGTGTACAATTCTTTTTTTGAACTCTTTTACATAAACATCACTCTGTAAAGGAAAGTGTGTAATCAAAAAATCTGATCCTATTTTTTTTGCTATATCGTTCGATATATGCGTTAAGGCATTTTTGTGTAAATGTCTATTATCTTCAGCATTTTGGTACGAACCAGAACCATAGCAATCAAAGGTTATACATTCGTTATTATCTGGTAAGTATTTTTGTATTTGCTGGATTATAGTAGATTTTCCAATTCCTGCACCACCATGAATACATATTGGAAGAAAATCCGTGTTTGCAGCAATCTTAGAATTTATTGATTCTAATTGCTCTCTTAAAATACTATTCTTATTATCCTCTAAACTTTGAGAAACAGGAAATAAATTTTCTATGCTACCATCGTTAAATCCTAAATTTGCGATAACATCTATTATTGTAATTTTTCGTCTGCTTCTAGCTTCTGGCATCATTTTTTCAAAAACCAACTCTCTTAATTGATTATATTGGATTTTTGAATTATAAGTAGTTCTAGGAATATCTTTATATAACTGAATTTTTAGATTTAGTCTTGAATCTGTTCCGCAGTCATCTAAATCAAGTATCCTTATAAAATCTGTAAACTCTGTTACTTTTAATCTGGAAGCTGCAAATAATTTTTTTAATGAATTGCTATTTTCAGGATTATCCTTTAGTACCGCATTAAAACTTATTTTTCCTTTCTTTTTAAGTAGATAAGACTTAATATCATTAATTGACTTTAGATGTTTAGGATTGAAGTTTCGATTAGTTACTAATTTTATTTGTACTTTTTTTAAAACAGATTCTCTACCGAATTCATCTAAATAAATCTTAAATATATTTGCTAACCTTAGGATAAGTGAACCCTCAGTAGATTTGCTTTTTTTGCCTATATATAATTCGCCAATTGTATAATTCTTATTTCTTCTGAGCGTACTGTACTTTAGTTGTGAGATAACTACCTTATCTGCCTCAATATAGTTATCTGCACCATAATATTCACTTAAATCAACTCCTAGTAAATTTTTTCCTGTTGGATCCAACTGATCTGATTCTGACAATTCAACACTTTCAATATTGATAGCCTTAAGACCTAAGTCATTAAAATTTAATAATTCTAAAGACTTTTTTATTGTCCAAAGAATATGAAAATCGTCTCCTGCGCTAGACAGATCTGCGTCCGGTATTTGTTTAATAAAATCTTTACTCATGTAATTACTTATTAAGTCTATTAAAATAAGAATTTTAATAAGTCTTACGACACAAATAAACACAAAAAAAAAGTAGATTCTTAAAAATTATAAAAACGATTAAATTGACTATGCTCAAATCAATTTATAAAGACATAGAGGAGGATCTTTCTAATTTAAAAATCAAGAATAAAACTATAATTTATGACTTCAATTCCTTAGCTGCCTTTACGTAAATTCATTTAACTTATATCTATAAAACAAATATTAATAATTTTTATAATTTTGAACTATTAATTTCAGCTCATTCAATTCTTTTCTTAAAAATGTAATATCCCCTTTAGTCGCAGGCAATGAATTAGGCGCAAATAATTTCTTTGCTGCAAAAACTGCTGCATCAGCGGTTGCGGATCCAATAGCTGAATTTGATATTGAAGCACCATTGATTTCATTAGATGGTTTTAAATTTTCTATCCTAGCTTCTATTGCTTTTATACTTTCTAAAACATCATTTGTATTAACCACCTTGTTTTCTGGATTAACCACTACAGGCTGTTCCTTTTTATAATGACCAGATACATAAATGTAATTATTTCTTTTATAACTTGCTTTGGTTTTGCAACTTGAGGTACAATACACATGATTGCTCCTTCTTGGTTCAAACAATTGATAACAATGTTTGCAATTTTTAGTCGTTTTCATAGTTTTTCGGTTGTTTCTATTACTTAATACGTTAAATAACGTTTTATTTAACCTTTTTACACTCTTTTACTCTTACCGTTTAAGTTTATATAATTACACATATAAAACATTCTATCAACTACTCTAGCCCCATAAAAATTTTCCAAAGCAAGAAGATTACCTTTAGGATCATTTTCATAACCTTCAACAGGATTCATAGTGAAATGTGTCTTTAATTTTTTTCTTGAACGTCTCATAATTATTTCTTTCATGATATTTATTTGACCATAGTTATTAGCTAGTCTTTCAGAATATAAATCATCAAAAAGAATAGTGCCTCTAGTATAGTAATTAAAGAAATCTATTTTATCCTGTGGAGATTTGATAGCTTCATAATCATCAACAACGTCATCAACAGGTATAACTTTAAAATGATGTGGTTTGTATCCTTTAAAAACGGATTCAAAACTTTTCATAATATCCGTTTTTCCAAATCCTACCTTCCCAACCAATAGCAATCCTTTATCAAAAGATGGGGCGACACCATCCTTATATAAATTTGTACTATTGAAAAATGTCACATCACTCATGTAGTATAAAAAAATTGCAGAGAGATTTTCCTTAATATAATTGTCAGTATATACAAAAGATAGTCCTGCAACAGATTGAAAAGCTTCTTTAAAACGCTCCCATAACCATTCCTTATTAAATGGATGGTCTACTATCTTGTAAAGATTTTGCGTCTTTATATTTTCAATTATTATCCTGCAGATTGAATCACAATCATTATTTTCTATATTAAAATGTTTCATATTATCTGTTTGAAGCTGTTCCTGAAGCTATCGTTTTTCCATAATTTCGCTTTTCATTCTTTTTCCATTTTAATAAGCGCTTTTTTATTTCAAAAAAGTCTTGATTTTCATACTTCATCAACTTTTCATCTCTATCTGTCTCACTCCAGTAATTAAAAAAATCATTTAATAATTCTTTATTATACTGAGAGTGAGCAAAAACCTTCTCTCTAAATATATTTTTTCTATTTATTATATTATTACTCTTAGTTGTTGCGAAATGATTGTCATTTGATTGTGATGTGTGTGCTAAAGCTATGCTATTTGGTATGCTAGAATGCTTGTCATTTAGTGTGTCAGTTTGTTCACGGTTTGATTTAGCGACATACTCTTTTAAGTTAATCACCGTTATTTTGGTGAACGAATTCGTAGTTTCAACTTGAATATTCTTACTTAACTGTAGTTTAGATAAAGCTGTTCTTACTTTACTAATTGTCAGTCCTGTTTCTATAGCAAGTTTCTCATAGGACGTAATAAATTCCCCTTTTTTAATAAGTATACCTTGCCATCGTTTATTACTATAGTTGACTTTTAACAAACAGTGAACGAAAACAGTATTTACATTGACATTTGTGTACCACTCCCAATCCACTATATTGCGATTAAGCATTATAAATCCTGATTTATTCATAAAGGTTATTGCTTGGGGTTATTGAAATCTTTTTTTAAACAAGAAATCGTCAACTTTTTCATTTAAAGTTGCCTTACTAGTTCTCTTACCTGAATTTATCCAAGCTATTAACTCTGATTTTAGGAAATAGAGCCTCTTCCCCTTCTTACGGTAAGGAATTTTGTTTTTATGGACAAGTCCGTAAATTGTAGGTTTAGATAAATTGATGATTTTTGCTGCATCATCAATTAGAATTGGTACTTCTTGTTGGGTCTCTTCTTGAGATTCGAAAGATGCTTTTGCTCTCTCGTACATTTTATTGGCAAAGTCTTCAATCTGATCTTCGCTCAACATAAAAAAGGATGTTTTCATATCGTTGTTATAAATTATTAATTTACACAATGATATGAACACATAGAAATAAAAGAATCATGCTTCGGAAGGCTATCAGAAAGCATTCGGAATACACAAAACACTAAAAGTCAAGCAATTAATATAAAAAAATAAATCAAGATATACCCAAAAATCAATAAATATTTGATTTAATAATTTAGAATTTCCTGCTATTTACTTTGTTTTGATGGTGTTTATGCTTCATGTTTAATAGCTGGTGTTTTACAACTTCTATATTTAGTGTTGATAATTTACTCGATGTACTATCAATTATATTAAGTTGATTTTTCCCTTGGTAATAATCTACCCCCTTATTCACTTTTGAATATGATGTTACCTTTCTAGGACTATTTAAGAAAATATCCAAATCCTCATAAGTTCCAACTATCCTTACCAACTTCATTAAATCTGTTAAAGGGATAGAAGAAGGTTTAGAAATTAGAACACTAATTATATGTATAATTAAAAACTTCTCATCATCTGTAAAACTATCTAAGACTCCTATTATGTCTCCTTCTTTTTCTGATATATC
>Ga0193953_1001420_pt1 | contig 11075 bp, 21 predicted proteins | sample BB_4_MG_FD_140325 | JGI IMG/M metagenome (GOLD analysis project Ga0193953, IMG submission 140325) | Microbial mat bacterial communities from the Broadkill River, Lewes, Delaware, United States - BB_4_MG | ecosystem: Environmental > Aquatic > Freshwater > River > Microbial mats | place: USA... | reverse complement strand
TAAAAAGTCATTGTAACCACCTAGCCAAGCATACTTATTTGATGCTTGCGCTGTGTCGTATGGGTTTGCAGATATTAACTCACCTTGCTGTGCTGCTTTATAACCTAATTGATAAGCCCATTCAGTGCTAGCTTTTCTCATTACCAAGCATCCTTATGTGTAATTAGTTTATCAATCATTTCATCAGTTATTGCATCTGCCTCACTGCCATTTGGCACCGCCAACCAAGCAACGTTTGTTAAGTGATTTTTATTAAATGACTTAGCAATAAAATCCTTATGCCGTTGGTCTAAATATTCAGCTAGGTCACTTTGAAACATTTCATGCTTAATTTGTACTGGGTCAACTTTAAAATACTTTTTACCGTTGTCATCCTCACCAATTGCAAGTAATAGTATTTGCCATTTGTGGCGAACGTTAGTTATTGCAAACACCATTGATCGACCTACATCTTCACTTTTTAGCGCTTTGTAGTTAACTACCTCCGCGGTGTATTCAGACTCTGTTCTCTGGCTGTGCCATACACCTAAATTTCTCAGGCCAACTTTAGCGCTTTTTATTGCTCCTTTCATGGCGTTGTATTTTTTATTGCGTTTTTTTGTTTTCATAATTAAAAATCCAACTTGTATGTATCACCTTTTGGTGTTTCACAAAAGAACCCGCAAGAACCAATGTCTAAATCTTTATGGCTCCCTGCATCTGGCGGTAAATAACGAAGCGGTAAACGCATTGAGCCGCGACTATCAACCTTTGGCTCAAAATCATCATCTAGCATCATTTGGTAGTAATCAGGGTGGATGCGTTTAAACTTATTAAATGACATTTTACATAAGGCAACGTTTAACATTTCCTCCTGGTGCGCTCTGCGCTCAAACACATCTGGAAAATCAACTCTAATTTTATTCCAATAACCCGCGCCAGCTGCTTTTAGACAGCCTATGCAGTTTGCGTTGTGGTACCCAAGCTTGTACATTTCAGGAAGTTCAATACCTGCATCATTCAAAACCTTAAAGCAATCTGGTTTTGTATAGCCTTTATCTATTAACGGTGCCCATGTTTCAAGATCTGGCTCACCATCAATTAGCTGGTCAATTCGGTGCTCTTCTTCTATTGTCATACCAAAAACATGGATATCATCATCTTTCTGCCAATCAATGCGCACTTGCTTTTTTAATTCTTTGGTACATCTAGCGCCGCGAACTCCTGACATGTAGCGAGTTTTTTTAATTACCGTATCAACATCAGCATCATACTTTTCATTCTTCAAGTCAATTATCGATTGACCGAACCACTCGGCACACTCACGTTTAAATCGCTCACTGTCTGGGTGTTCGTTTTTCAAGTAAATGCTAGCTACAACTAGCTCCTTTGGTGATTCTGACTTGTTGTTTTCTTCAATGGCCAGCTTAGTAGCAACCGCGCTTGCTGCACCACATGAAAACCAACATACTATTCTTTGACTCATTTCCAACTCTCCAATTATTCGCGTTATTGCGTTTCAGTAAGTACACAATAGGCGAATACCGCTTTACTGTAAAGTATTATTTTTAATTAATTGCAATTTATTTTTAGGTATGAAAAAGCAGCTTGTGTGCGGCTGTGGGTTATTAGTCTAAAACAGTTATGAAAGCCTCAACGCGCGGGTTGTCTTTATCAATGCCGCCGTAAACTTCCGAGTTTGCGACAATGTAATTGACGTTATCATCTGGCAATAATCCGCACTCAACAATTGCATCCTGGAAAAACTTCTTAACAGTTCCAACAAAGTTATCTAAATCAGGCGAGTTATTAGACTTAGCATAAAATACATACTTAATCTTTACCTTGCCATCTATCGGGTCGAACTGCTCAATCTGCTGCCTTACATGCGCCTTAAACTTCTTTTTAGCGTCATTACTTGAGCGGTGGTAAGCGTTACGATACCAGTTAACATTTAGTGATTGAGTTAACGCCCCTTTCTTTGGCTTTGCTATTCCGTATATTGGCAGTATAAATTTATAATCACTCATCGTTAAGGCTCACTATCTTTAATATTTCATCACCATCATATTCAAGTAACGGATCGCATGTTTCAAAGTTTCGCCACTCATCACCATCTTTGAAGGCGAATGACCAAAATTTATCACATTCTCCATCCCAATTACTTACATGGCATACGGCATGTGTTGGCTGTTTCATAAATCACCTATAAAATTAGCGCCAAATTAATGGCGCTTTTGTTGTTAGAATGGCTGGTTGTTTTGGTCTTGGTTTGGATTAAATCCGCTTTGCTGTTGATAACCACCTTGTTGCTGTGGTGCATTTTGCGGCTGCTGATAACCTTGCTGCGGCGCTTGCTGGTATTGCTGTTGTGGTGCATTTTGCTGTTTTGGTGCGTAACCGCCTTGCGACTGGTTGTTTTGGGTTTGCTGTTTGCCGCCTTCTTCTTTGCCACCAAGCATTTGCAATTTACCATCAAAGCCATCTACAACTATATCAGTGCTGTATTTCTCAACGCCGTTATTGTCTGTGTACTTTGTGGTTTTAAGTTTGCCCTCTATGTAAATCTGAGAGCCTTTGCGCAAGTATTCACCCGCAATTTCAGCAAGCTTTTGAAAGAATACAACACGGTGCCATTCTGTTTTTTCAACCATCTGGCCTGTATTTTTATCTTTGTATGATTCGCTTGTCGCTAAACTAACATTGGTAATTGCATTACCATTTGCAGCATATCGAGTTTCAGGGTCTTGGCCTAAATTACCTACTAGTATTACTTTATTTATTCCGCGTGATGACATAATGTTTTCCTATTTAGTGTAAATATCTTTAAACTCGAAACCGATTGATTTTAGTTTCTCGTCCATTTCGTTAATAAAATTGTCATATGCGAGATCGTATTTTTCCATAAAGGATTCTTCGCGCTCTATTGTTACATAATGCAGTCTTTTAGCCCTCATTCTTGGGTCATAACTTGCAAAATACCATTGCTTGTAGCCAGTAACCCACATTGAAAACTGGCACTGTTCTATGTATTCAGGTTTTATTTTCTCAGCCAGTATAAAATCAATATGCCACTTTGTATCCCATGGGCACTTAATCTCAAGACCGGAATCTTCACCAACTATTAAACCATCTGGTGAAATTCCAGCGCGTTGTTGATCGTCCTTATATATAAAACCAACCTGCCTAACCTCCTTCTCTGTTTCAAACTCAAATATACTTCTAGCTATATCTTCGTTTTCGTGACCCCATTCAGCTTGTTTGAATGGTAATTGCTCTTTAATTTCACCTGTGCAGACTTGTCCTATTAATTCATGTAAGTAACCGTTACGCATATCAGGATATACTTTAGGTAAACTTTCACGAATCATCTTTTGCAATTCAAGCTTGCTTGTATGCTCATATGTGAAACCATTAAAAAGACAGTAATTAACCTTACCTTCCTTTGTTATTTTAACATCAGGCATGGGCGCAAGGTTTGGCTCTGCTGAAAAATCAGCGGCGCGACTTGCTGTTATTCTTGCTGCACGAGCTTTTAACCACTCAACAGTGCCTTGCTCTAAGTTTTCAATAATAATCATTTCATTTCCTCAAGATATTTAATAACCTTGATAGCCTCACCGCTTGTAAGGTCTGGCAATTCAACAACTGAACGCCCAATTAGTTTTGGCACTAGCTTTTCTATAAGCTGCTGCTCTGTTCTTCCTATGCGCTGCAATTGATTGGTTATTTCATCTAGTTGTGATGAGAAACACGGCGTGACATCAACCGGATCTGAATTACTATCTTGTAAGCCCTCCACGCCGTCTGTGTTTAGGTTGTGAATAGCCGCATCTAAGCGCTCAACTTTAGGCCAGTATTTACTAGCTCTCTTTACTATCGTCTTGCGTGCCATTTCTGACCAGTGCGTTTTCCATGGCCCATTTTTGGCTTTTGATGATTGCTCGATTTTTTTAATTTCATCAAGGCTCATTTCTTCCGTTAGATAATCACCTTCTGGTGTTTTTACCGTACAGTAACCACCAATTACACTACCACGGTCACCAAAAGCACTATAACTATGTGTAGGCGATTTATCTAAGCCTTGGTTTTGATATTGGTCGTTAGAGTAAACCAATTTGCATTGGCCCCACATAATTGAGCCGGTAGACATTGCAAGGTGCAGCAAGCCCATGTAACTAATATCAAGGCATATCTTGCCATCTCTAGGCACTAAATAAGCGTGTTTGTTAGCTGGATTTAAGCTAATTCCAATAGATGCAACGTTAATGATTGCATTTTGTAAGCTAGCCATGTTTTTGCGTGCTGTATCAGCTAAAAACTTATTCCCTTGGAATGCCTGTATAGCAAATTGCGACTCAGTGGAAAACTTCACTTTGTCATCGCATACACGCTCAAGAAACATGCTTTCTTGCTGCTGTACGAATTGAACTAAATCATTACTCATCTTAATCTCCATCAATTAAGTTTTACTTGGCCTTAAAGCCGTTTTTACGTGCCGCTGCCATTAATATCGCCTCAGCGTTGTACTTTTTAGTGCCATGCAATGAAGCAAGGAAATCATGTACATGCGGCGGTAAATCGCAGTTTATTCTTGTTAACTTTGGTTTGTTTTTTGTATCACTCATGGTTATTCCTGTTTCGTTTTGTTGCTGCTAATTATGGAGTATATAGAAAATATGTCAATACTTTATTTAATATTTTTCTAATACGTTTTTAATATTGACCTATTGTTATTTAGCATTTATATTTACACATACTTTATATAAGGAGTTAACAAATGAATACAGTACTAAACGGAAACACAAACGAAATAAGCCCGTTCGACTGGGAAGATATAAGATGCGCAATTCGTACTTTTACAGCTATACGTAAAAAGAACAGGATACCAACTTACACCCATGAAGGTAATTATGGCCTTTTAATTACAGTAACAATAAAAAAGCAAATACACGTAACCTGGAAAAACAAAGCCGCTTAATTGCGGTTTTTTACTATATATTGGTTGCAAATAGAGCAGAATTTTACTAAAATTGGTATTGCGGTTTGGTAGCCGTTTAGAAGAAATAGGTAGCAGGGCATTTACACATGCGATTCTAGGGGTTTTAATACCTGTTTCGCCCCTCTACCAACTTAGAGGATCGCAGTTGTAAGTGTCCTTTTTTGTTTCTGGTATTTCAATACGTGCTGACGTTATCAGCCTGTGATTATTTAAATGTTAGGCAGATACTTAACATCCAGAAACAACTCTTCTTAAACACTCCCATATGACGAGCATTAACGACTCCCGCAACTAGTTACCGTGTGCAATAAGCGGAATAAAAGCGCAGACAACTTTATCAAGTAAATAACCTTAATCGGGGATAAATGCTGGCAGCAAGGGCGATACTCTTCACGGAGTCCTAAAGACTGAGAAGTCTATAAACATGCCGCAATACTTTTGAACGATAAAAGATAATTAATTTTAATAGAGCACATATAGGGCTATCGCCCTTAGTGATTTCTAAATGACAACTATTGTTTAAAGGAAAGTGATTATGAATATTAATGAATCAGACATTATTCACGTACATATTTTTGACCCATCTGAAAGAAACTTTTTTTATAAGCCTAAGGCAAATGAAAAGTCAGAGCTTCACGTTTACAGCTGCAAAGGCAAAGATGGCTGTGATGCGTATAAAAAAGGCCAGTGCATTAATGTTGGTAATGTTTTTGGTGAAAAGTGCGCTGTAGGAAGTAAAAGAATTATTCAAGGTAGCACAAGAAGGGCTAATAAGTTTTACGATCAAATACGTAGTTGGAAAGAGTGTTACTCTGATGTTTACAATAAGCTAAAACCAGCACCAAAAAAGATCACTAAAGTTAGTTGCGGCTATATGCTTCCTTATGCGTTTATGAGTATGAATGAATCAGTGCCATTCGCTAGAAAATCAAGCGCCTTTGTTAGTGGTAAGCCATTCTTGGCTGATGAGGATATGACCAAAGAGAATATTTTGAATATATGCTCGTTTAGACCTCAAGCTCTTTCTGGTGGTGAAATTTCAAAATATCAGAAAGAGTCAGTGCCTAAGTTTATTTATGATCTAAAGCAATGCTACCCAGAATTATACAGCATGGCTTTTGACGGTAGCGAAGTTGCAGAGTCAAAACTTAAAAACATAAGCTTTGTTGGTAGAAAGGCGCTTTTAAAAACGCTTAAGCCAAACATTAAAATTAAGGAGTTTATTTGGGATGGTGAAAAGTTAAAGGTAGAGAATAAAAAGTTTATGAGCTTTGAGCCTATCAAGTGGGAAAGTTGCTACTGCGAATTTAAACCTAATGATGATTCCGTTGTGAAAGTTGAGTCTAACGAATGGGTAACAGATGAAACAGTATTCGCAGACTAGCAACAGATGCCTTGAATCAACACTGCAAAGGACTGTTAAGCAGCTAAGGAAAGCAAAGCTAAAACTAAAATACACCAAGTTACCACAAGATAGAAAAGACGCTGAGTGGCGCATACAGGAGCTTGATGGTAAAAAGCTAAGGTTAGAGCAGCAATTAATATTTAATAAAGCGGTTAGAAGTTGACACCGCTTTTTATTTAAAATAACATACACACGTAATTAACACTAAATACACGGAGCTAGATATAATGGGGTTATCACGTAGAAACGTATTTTTGTGCGACTCTGATTATCAGTGGTTTGAAGATCACGCAAAAACACTTAATGAAAGAAAAGCGGCGTTTTTAATTCGTGAAGCAATGAGCGAATACCGCAAGAAGCATGAGAAAAAACCAAAGGCTAAAACTTCGGTTAAAAAAGCTGAAAATGCTATTGGGCATCTTGACTGTACTAACGGTAAATTTCCAGTAACACAAGTAGACTTTGATAAATGGGCTATCGCATACCCTGCAGTTGATATTGGATCTGAATTAAACAAGATTAGCGCATGGTTACATTCAAACCAAAGTAAACGTAAAACAGTTAATGGTTGTGCAAGGTTTATAAATTCATGGTTAAGTAAAACTCAAAATCAAGGGGGTTCAAATGGACTTCAAGCAACAGGCTCAGCAAATTATCAACAAAGCTCAGGCGCAAGACAGCTTGAACAATCAGCAGCAGCATTGCAGCAATGGGAACGAAACAATCAAGGGCAAGAACAAGCTAGCATGGCTATGGGAGAATGGAAGGGAGCTATACAGCACGAAATGGATTAGGGATTGGGGTGATTGTCCATCGGAGGTTAAAGCTAACCTTTTGGGTAGATTATCAGCGCAAGAAATAGTCTCAGGATTTGGTGAGGTTTTGAAGCTGGCTCAACACGGTGAGAAGTGGCCGCCAGCACCTGTTGAGTTTATAGCCTTATGCAAAATAGCAGGGATAGATATAGACGGCTCATACATGCGTTTAATTAATCGAGAAAAACCGATTGATAAAGCCGAAAAGAAAACACGCGGCGAAGTTGGTTTTAACTGTAAATCATTACCTGACGACAAAGCGCGTAAGCTATGGGAAAAGAATTACCGCAAAAACTACCAATTAATGAAAGAAGGCAAGCTCGATATTGATAGCGCCGGCATGCTAACCGAGCACGTAGCGGCAAGGCAAACTGATACTATGCGAGATAACTTTAAGCCCTCAACGGAAAAAAGTGCAAATCTGGTGGATAGGTTAAATAAAATTAAGGCGGGTAAGAAATGAATATATTAGATTTTATACACAACCTCAAAAAAACAGATTATTACATAACTATTATTTACACCGAAGGTGGTTGCTATAAGTTCGCTAAGTTTTTAAGAGGTGTTTTTGGAGGAGACATTTTAATAAGAAAAGACAAAGGGCATGCAGCTTTAAAGGTTGATGATCTTGTTTATGATATTAATGGAGTTCAAAAAGAAATTTATTTTAAAACCCCTACTCAAGAAGAAATAAAAGAAATGGAAACATGGACTTTTGGAGGAAATAGACTTTTATCATTAGGTGAATGCGAGCATTGCGAAGAACCTCTACTAGTAATTAAGGCTTTTAAATGATTTATCCAATACGCTATTACTACCGTGGAGGTGTAAGCGATAAGGATTTCATACTTGCTAGGATGGCGCACATACCACCCAGCAAACAGCAGGAAGTAAGCGACCATTACGACAAGCTATACATGCAAAATGGCGGCATTAATGTAAAAGACGGGCGCAAGGAAGCTAACACGTATTTGCACAATGAAGCGCGTAAGTATCAAGCAGAAAGAACGCCAGATGCTTATCAGCGCCATTTGGATAAAATGAAAGGCATGGTTAATCAAGATAAACCAAAGCCTAAAAAGCCAACGAGTAGCGGCGTTATAGTAAACGCGAAGCTACCAAAAGGAATGAAGGGGATTCAACTTGACTGGTAAATTAAACAATCACTACAAAGGCTATGTAAAAAGCGAAATTGATAAAGCAACTGAATTGTTTTTCGCAAATAAGACCTATAAGCACATAGCGGAGTGCCTAGGAAGGACTGAGGCAGCAATTAAGGATTTATTTAAGCGTATGGGTTATAAGAGATATAAAAGCCCAACAAGCCACAACTACACAAAGGCAAAGCAATGAGTATTTTACCTAACGCAAAAGAAAAAGAGTTTCTGAAATCTGTAATGGACTTTCATAACGAGTATGGGGTTGGTTATTTGTACGGTGCAGAATGGAGTCGCTCACCTTTACAATGTCATCATGTAGCCGGCAGGACTTACAAACAGAATAAAATACATATCGGACATTATTTTATTTTGCCTGTGCCTTTCGCTTTACATGATGTTCATAGTAATAACCCGCTTAACGTCACACACTGGAGAAATAGATTTACCGCTGAATTTGGCATGCAGCGTGATTTATGGTTTAGCATGGTTAGTCGAATGCACTCTAAAGGCGCTATTGATGAACTGCCAGCGATTGAAATTATGGAAGCCGTAGAAAAGAGCAAATACTAATGAGTATAATTAAATCAATAAAGTTCATAGGAACTAATACGCAAGTTGTAATCCAGCTAATGCAAGAGCTATTCAAGCATAGTGGGGCACTTAAAGTAACAATAGAGCCATGGAGCGAAAAGCGCACGTTATCAGCTAACGCTCAAATACACGTTTGGTATAAACAGATAGCAGACAAAGACGGGGAGAGCGTAAAAACTATCGAGTGCCAGTGCAAACGTATGTTTGGCTTGCCGATACTGTTAGAAAGCGTTGAATACGGCCATAAAATATCATGGACACTTAATAAACTTGGTTTTTTTGATTGGCCATATGAGCAGCAATGCGGGTATATGGAGTTATTGCCAGTCACTCGCTTATTTACTACCAAGCAGCACAACGAATACCGCGACACAATGCAGAGTGAATACAATAAAAACGGATACCATTTAGATTATCAAGATTAAAACCTAAAAATAAACTTGCAATACTAAAAATAAGGCTTTATATTTAACACAACTTAATTAATGGAGATTAACGAAATGAAAATAAAATCTTGTAAATTACGCGCAGCTGATGAATTTAGAGCTAAAGGCGATGTGCGCCACTACTTAAATGGAATACATATAAACAAGGATTTTGTTCAGGCTACTAACGGTCACGTTGCAATTCAAATGAATAGCGAGGTTAAGACTAGACTTGATGTTATCGTTAGATTTAAAGGTAAAATCCCTAAGTCAGCGTATACAACAAAGCTTGAATTTAGCAAAGGTAAAAACATTGCTTACCACTACGACAATATGGATGAATTAATTTCTGTTCAGATTTTCAGTATAGAAGAAGGTAAGTTTCCAGACCTTAAGCGTGTTATACCTGATGAATTTAAGATTGAAAATGCACACCCAACAATAGCTGCTGAGTATATGGCTGTAACGCACAAGGCATTTGGCAATCAAAGAGCAAGAGTTGCAATGAAAGTAGTTCATTGTGATAGTAATGAAAAAGCCGTTGTGTACGAGGTTAAATCACCTTCACTACATGAATGCGGTAAGCCTTTAGTTGTTATCATGCCTATGAGGGATTACGAATGAATTTAACTGACACGATTATTTTAGAATTTCACAATGGTTACTTTGAAGTGCAGCACAAAAAGGTGGCTGAGGATTCCGGTAACGCCTATTTAAGCCCTAAAAAGACTTTTGCAACCCTACCGCACCTTGAGAAGTATTTAACGCATTACAGCGTTGCACAGGACGTTTTAACAAATGCTGTTGAGGTAGCCAAAAAAGAAGCAGGCATAAAAACAGCTAAGCAAGGGCTGAAGTTTAAGGAGCGCAGAGCATGAGCCAAACATACCAACTAAGTAAAAGCGGCATTGAGCGTTTAGAAAGATTTAAGCGTGATGTGTTGGCTGGCGATATAGAAATAAATCCTGAGTATTATGAAAGCGGTGAGATTTGTTACTACACAGCAAGAAATAAAGAAACTGTAACATGCTGCTTTACTTCTGATAGAGATAAAGTTATTGCAGACTTACATGAGCAGATTAATGTAACACTGAGTGGGAATATTGAAAAGCAATACATGAGCTTCGATAAATCAAGTTTGTACTTTTCAATTATTGATGGTGTATCGTTAAGAAGAATCGACATAACAACACCAGCACAAAGAGCGTTAGAAGCGCTTGCAAATAAACTAAACGGAGATAACAATGCCTAGATACAGCATAAAAGTAGATGGTAAAACGGTGATATTTAAAGCTAAGAGCCAACGCGAGGCGATTTGTAAGGCTTACTTGATAAGTCCGTTCTATTCAGATTTAAGGCGCTTAGAATCGAGCTGGTGGCTTTTGGTTTATCCTGTTTTGTTTTTATTGGGTTGGTATGGAGTGAGCTTGTTATGAAACCACAATACAAGGACCACTTAACAGAGTGGCGTCCTGATTATCCACCGGTGTTTTATGTGAAGATGTTTAACGGCTCTGTTTTTGAGGCAAATGAAAGGATTAGTGACAAACAAGGAAGTATAAACGCATTCACAATAGCTAGAGACGCAATAAGCAAAGCAATGTCAAACCCACCTTAAAACGTGGGCTTTTTTATTTTTAGTTTTGTGGTAGTATTACATTTAAGTTTTATTAATTATTTTTAGGTGGTTTTATGGCT
>Ga0193953_1001419_pt1 | contig 11080 bp, 8 predicted proteins | sample BB_4_MG_FD_140325 | JGI IMG/M metagenome (GOLD analysis project Ga0193953, IMG submission 140325) | Microbial mat bacterial communities from the Broadkill River, Lewes, Delaware, United States - BB_4_MG | ecosystem: Environmental > Aquatic > Freshwater > River > Microbial mats | place: USA... | reverse complement strand
ATTAGTTTAGCTACAACTGCTTCTTCACCTTGATGATAAATATCTCTTGCTTCTTTTTCTGTCATAATATCTTTCCTATTTAGAATATTATATCATCTTTTGGTTGGATGCTGAATGGTTACCTATATTTATATAATTTCAACTCAAATTTACGCACTATTTACCCTATATTTATATTTTAAGGTTATAATAAATTAGAATATAAAAATGTCTTATATTCTGATTTTGATCTAAAGGATAAGTTATGAATAGAAATATTGTAGGAAGACACTTTGATTTAACCGAAGCGATAAAAAGTTATGTTGATTCAGCAGTAGATACTTTGAGTAAATATAACTTGGATATTATTTCAGCAACTACAATTATATCAGCCGATGAAAAAAAGGGCAAAAAAGGGTTTGCTGTAGAGTTTGTGATTAATCTCAAAGATAAAAACTCTATTGTGATTACTCAAAATGACAAAGATCTCTATGCCGCTGTTGATTTAGCTATTGAGAGAGTCAAAAAATCTCTAAGACGACATGCTGATAAGATAAAATCTCATAGAATCAACAGTTTTAAAGATTTGGGTGATGATGCCATAGCTGTTTTAGATTTTGAAGAAGAGACAAATAGTGATGAAATTGAGATTGTTCCAATGGATTTAGAGCTGCACAAACCGCTCAATTTTGATGAGGCGGTTGAAGCACTGATTGCCGAGAAAAACAGACAATTTATAGTATTTAATGACCACGATGGATTGTTGCGTGTAATGTACAAAAGAGCAGACGGGAAGTTTGGACTTTACTAAAAAACAAGAGCCAGCACTACTTGGCTCTTGGACTTAATAGGTTTTTTACATATATTAAGATATTATATCTCTTAGAAAATTTTACAAATGGGGTTTATTACATGATAAAAAAAATTCTGCTTATGGCTTTTGCACTTTTGGTAGTGACAGGATGCAGTGTAGATACAACAAAAAAAGAGTTTAATAAAACAGCACTCTCTTGGTACAAGAAAATCACCGATGCTATATCAACAAACAATTTGGATAAAGCTGATGAGTACTATCTCTCTATGCGAAGTGAGCATACACGCTCAACACTGCTTCAAACCACTACAATGATATTGGCTCATGCTCATATGGATAAAGAGGAGTATCTGATGGCTCGATACTACTTTGATGAGTACAACAAGCGTTTTGCATTGGGTGATCGCAAAGAGTATGCAGAGTTTATGAAGCTAAAAGCAGCATTTTTGGGTATACGTGATACCAATAAGGATCAAAAGTTGATGATGGATACCATCACCAATGCCAATAAGTTCCTCTATACCTATCCTTTCTCACAATATAGAGCACTGGTTAATACCATTATCGTTAGACTTAAAATGAGTCAGATTCTCCTTAATGAGAATGTAGCTTCACTCTATAACCGAGTAGGAAAAGATGATGCAGCCAAGATCTACCGAGCCAAAAACCAAACCTCTTCAATCGATATGTCAGATATCTCTAAACCTGACGATGGCATTTTGAACAATGTCACCAAAGTATTTAAATAACTATTTTTACTAAAAGCATCTTTGGATGCTTTTGAAACCTACCAAGTAACAGAGCAAAGGAGCATAATGCAACTAGATGATTATGATAAATTTCCCACCAAAACCCCTATTATTATTGCGGAGAATCTATTTTTATACCCCTTTATGATCAGCCCAATTTTTTTGACCTCTCAAGATGATATTGATGCTGCTGCCTATGCAATTGAGAACAATACACTTATTTTTGTTGCCACTCCAACCTTTGAGCCCAAAGAGGAGAAAGAGGGTATGCATGCAATCAACTCAGTGGGTGTTGTGGGTTCTATCATGCGAAAGGTCAATATGCCTGATGGACGGGTCAAGATCCTCTTTCAAGGGCTTTCTCGTGCTATTATCAAAGAGGTTGAGATCGAGAGTAACCCCACGATTGCCCTAGTGGATACTTTGGCGTATGATGAGTATAATCAACTGCGGGTTGATGCAGTAATGGAGATACTCCAAGAGAAACTCAAACAGCTCTCTTCCGTAAGTTCTAACTTTCCTTCAGATCTTATCAAAACCGTTCAGGAAAATGGTGATCCTAACCGAATTGTAGATCTTGTCTCGTCGATGATACACCTTGATCGCAAAAAAGCCTATGAGATCTTTATTGATAACTCTGCAGAGAATCGACTCTTGGCGATTATTGAGATCGTTATACAAGAGATAGAGAGCTCTAAGCTTGAACGAGAGATTCGTGGCAAAGTACACTCCAAAATCGAAAAAACCAACAAAGAGTACTTCCTCAAAGAGCAGCTCAAGCAGATCCAAAGTGAGCTAGGCATTGATACCCACAAAGAAGAGGAGATTGCTTCTTTTAGAGAAAAACTCGAAGCCCTCAAACCCAATCTCTCAGAGGCTGCACACAAAGAGATACTCAAGCAGATCGATAAACTTGCACGTATGCATCCCGATAGTGGAGATGCTAATGTACTTTACAGTTATCTTGAGTGGGTCTTTGAAGTGCCTTTTGGAAAGGTATCGAAAAAATCACTGCAGGTATCAGCCGTCGAAGCAGAGCTCAACAAAGACCACTACTCGCTTGAAAAGCCCAAAGAGCGTATTATTGAGTACTTTGCAGTCAAAGAGTTGGCTCAGCTAAGAGGGGCAAAACAGAGCGAAGCCAAGGGGGTAATTCTCTGTTTTGCAGGACCTCCTGGGGTGGGTAAGACCTCTTTGGCAAACTCAATAGCCCATGCACTCAAACGTCCATTGGTTCGTTTGGCACTCGGAGGGCTAGAGGATGTCAACGAACTACGAGGACATCGACGAACCTATGTAGGAGCAATGCCAGGGCGTGTGGTACAGGGGCTTGTAGAGGCAGGGAGTATGGATCCTGTGGTCGTATTGGATGAGATCGATAAAGTAGGGCGAAGCTTTAGAGGTGATCCAACGGCAGCCTTGCTAGAGATATTAGACCCTGAACAAAATGCACACTATCGTGACTATTATCTCAATTTTCATATCGATCTCTCAGGAGCTATTTTTATCGCTACAGCCAATGATGTGGGCAAAATTCCTGCACCTTTGCGTGATAGAATGGAGTTTATACAGCTCAACAGCTACACCCCTAATGAGAAGTTTGAGATAGCCAAACGCTACATCATCCCACAAGAGCTCAAAAAGCACTCGATGCAAAAGCGTGAGTTTAAGATCAGCGACTCGGCACTGCGTAAGCTTATCGATGAGTACACACGTGAAGCAGGGGTTCGTAATTTGCGTCGTAAAGTCAATGGTTTGATTCGCAAATCGGTACGTGAGATGATATCGGATAAAAGCATTGATAAGGTATCTATCACACTTAAAAATCTCAAAAAGTATGCCGATAAAAAGGTTTTTGAGATCTCTCCTGTAGAGGATGAGCCTCGTATTGGTATTGTCAATGGGTTGGCATGGACAGCTGTAGGTGGTGATGTTTTGACAATCGAAGCCATAAAGATCAAAGGCAAAGGCGTTTTACAGCTTACAGGTAGCTTGGGTGAGGTGATGAAGGAGTCGGCTCGTATCTCTATGAGTGTTGTAAAGATATTAATTGATGAAGGGTATTTGACAATCATACAAGAGAGTATTCCAAAATCAGTAAAAGAGCAAGAAGAGGGGGTTGAACTCTCTTCAAGTGAAGTCTATAAACGATACGATCTGCATATTCATGTGCCCGAAGGTGCTACCCCCAAAGATGGACCAAGTGCAGGTATAGCTATGTGTTCTGTGATTGCCTCAATTTTATCTGATCGTGAAATTGATAATAAAGTAGCCATGACAGGAGAGGTAACCCTCACAGGTAAAGTCCTACCCATTGGCGGGCTCAAAGAGAAGCTTATTGCAGGATACAAAGCAGGCGTAACCAAGGCCCTCATCCCAGCCAAAAACTACGAACGTGACCTAGAGGATATTCCAAGTGAAGTCAAAGAACACCTAGAGATCATCCCCATAGAGGATATCAAAGAGGTATTGGATATAGTATTACTTTAGGGGGTATACAGATACTAATCTACCCCCTTATGATAATGAACTTTTCAATATTCCAAAGTTGTGTGCTTTTTTTGAGGTAATATAGGTAGGGCTTTATGGTATAATAAAAACCAAAAAGAGCCTATATGAAACTTGCAACTCTCTCTCAATCTTTTTATGAAGCGATCCTGATGCCATTTCGTGCAATTCGCTTGCGTTATGTGCCCCTATTGATGATCTATTTCTCTTATGGAGCGACAGCCTTTTCTGCCATTGCCCATGACTTCCTCGTTAAAAAGGATCTAGGGCTTAGTGCTGTAGAGTATATGGAGCTAAGCTTTTGGTTGATGATTCCGTGGAGTATCAAGATGATCTTTGGGCAGATAGTTGATTCCTTTACGTTATTAGGCTCTAACCGCAAGATCTATGTTTATCTTGGGGCATTGCTGATGAGCTTTGGTATCTTGATGGTCGTTGCCATTGCAGGGAAGTATGAGATAGTTGCTAGCTATGATCGTGACAGCCTCTATATGGTGGCGATGATCATTACCACTGTGGGGATTGTGATGCAAGATGTGGTCGCCGATACGATGAGTACTGAGGTAACGGATAAGGGGCTGAGTGAATCGGAGCGAAAGATAGAGCTAGCCACCATTCAAGTCCTCGCCCGTTTGGCTTTGGCTCTAGGTGGTTTTATGGTCTCAGGGCTAGGGGGATGGCTGGCAAGTATCTACAGCTATGAGACGATCTTTAAACTCTCACTCTTTATCCCCATTATCTCCATCATTGGGGTGAGCTTTGTACGGCTTAACCCTGTAGCCTCCTCACCGCTTAATAAAAAAATCCTCTTTGGAGGGATTGGTTTTGCCATCTTTATCATCGCGATGGGGACACTCCAAGTACCTTACTCCCAAGAGATTATCTTTGTGATCTCCTTGATTGTCGTCTTATTGATGCTGCGTGAAGTAGTGGGTGACCTTGATGCTAATACCATCCACCATATCAAAATGGCAATGATTGTGATCTTTGTCTACCGTGCCATGCCCTCATTTGGTCCAGCACTGCAGTGGTGGGAGATTGATGTATTGAAATTCGATGAGGCATTCTTTGGGGTACTAGCCCAAATTGGAGCGACCTTGGGGATTATTGGGATGTGGATTAGCGGGAAGTTTATCGTTGATAAATCGATCTCCACCGTACTTATAGTTATGACCGTGATCTATACCATTCTCTCACTCCCACTCCTTGGGATGTATTATGATCTCCATACTATGCTAGGAGTCGACGCCAAGACCGTTGCGGTAATCGATACTGCCTTAGCTTCCCCTTTTGACTACATCGCAGGGGTGATTATGCTTACTCTTGTAGCTATCTACGCCCCCGAGGGCAAAAAGGCTACATGGTTTGCTTTGATGGCAAGCTTTATGAATATCGCTCTAGTAGCTGCAAGACTGCTAACAAAGTACCTCAATGAGATCTTTGTTGTCACCCGTGAGATCAAACAAAATGGTGTCATCGTCACCCACGCAGACTATTCACAGCTAGGTATATTGATGTGGGTTGTTATTATCGTAGGCTTTGTAGTACCCATTGTGACGATTTGGAAGTTTAATCCTGATAAGTAGGAAGAAGAAATGACAAAAATACTCTGTCGAACTTAGGTTTTTAGGAGAAGTTTGCTAACATAATCCATTTAAATTGAAGGATTGTGATGATCGCCTACGCTATTACCGACTCATGGAAGAGGCTTGATGCCATAGCTCAAAAGGCTACAATGGTGGTTTACCGTGATAAAACCACACCCCACTACTCTCAAAATGCTCAACTCTTTTTAAATCAAGCAAAAGAGTATACTTTTGATAAAATTTTACTCCACCAAGATTATCAACTTGCCCATAGATTGAGAGCTGATGGTATACACCTTACCTCACGTCAAATAGAAGATATTGTAAAAGCCAAAGCTTTAGGGCTATTTGTGGTGGTTAGTACTCATACTCACGATGAGGCTCTACGTGCTCAAAGGTTGGGAGCCAATATGATCACCTACAGCCCTATTTTTGATACTCCCAACAAAGGAAATCCTATTGGTTTAGGTGCATTAAAAGAGTTACAAGGTATAATCTCTCTACCAATTATTGCCCTTGGTGGCATCATAACCAAAGAGCAAATTCAAATGTGCATCGATAGCGGTGCAAGCGGATTTGCTTCGATTCGATATTTTAAATAAAAAGGTTTATAAACTATGTTTGAAACAGTTATTGGTTTAGAAGTCCATGTTCAACTTAATACAAAAACAAAACTTTTCTGTTCATGCCCCACAAGCTTTGCTCATGCTCAAAACTCCAACACTTGTCCTACCTGTTTGGCACTCCCTGGTGCTTTGCCTGTGGTCAATCGTGAGGCAGCGATTAAAGCAATGCGATTTGGCTATGCCATCAATGCCAACGTCAACCACACTTCTTACTTTGACCGTAAAAGCTACTTCTATCCTGATAGCCCATCTGCCTATCAAATTACTCAACTGCACAAAGCCATTGTGCAAGGTGGAGAGCTCTTTATTGATTTAGAAGATGGCTCAACCAAACGCATCTCTATGCACCAAGCCCATCTCGAAGCCGACGCAGGTAAAAACACCCACGATGGGGATATATCCAAAGTTGACCTTAACCGTGCAGGAACACCCCTACTTGAAATTGTCTCCAATCCTGATATGCGAAGTGCCGATGAGGCGGTTGCGTATCTCAAAAAACTGCACTCTACTGTGCGATACCTTGATATCTCCAATGCCAATATGCAAGAGGGGAGCTTCCGTTGTGATGTCAACGTATCCATCCGCCCCAAAGGGCAAGAGGAGTATGGTACACGTGTAGAGATCAAAAACATTAACTCTTTCAAGTTTGTAGCAGCTGCAATTGCCTATGAGGTTGAGCGACAGACTGAGGCGTATGAAGATGGTGTATACGATACGGAAGTCTACCAAGAGACAAGACTTTGGGATGTCAATAAAGGGGTCACCAAATCGATGCGAGGTAAAGAAGAAGCAGCGGACTATCGATATTTTCCAGACCCTGACCTTCGCCCACTTGTTGTTACAGAAGATATGATCGAAGAGGCAAAAAAAATGCCAGAACTTCCTGATGCCAAGGTAGAACGATACATCAATGAGCTTAAACTCAAACGTTACGATGCTTTGGTGCTTTGTTCTACCAAAGAGTTGGCATACTTCTTTGAAGAGATGCTTGAGAGTGGTGCATCAGCCAAAACATCCGTCACATGGCTCACGACTGAGCTACTAGGACGGCTCAATAAAGCATCCTTATCAATTGAAAACTCCCCTGTAACTGGAAGTAAGCTAGGTGAGCTTGTATCTAAAATTGATGGTGGAGAGATCAACGGTAAGGGGGCAAAAGATATTCTTGATAGACTTATGGAAGAAGATGCCTCTATTGATGAGTTGATTGAATCAATGGGTCTTAAGCAAGTCAATGATGATGGGGCAATTTTAGCCATTATCGATGATATTATTGCCAAAAACCAAGATAAAGCTGAGGAATACAAAGCAGGTAAAGAGAAGCTTTTTGGGTTCTTTGTAGGTCAAGTGATGAAAGCAAGCCGAGGTTCTGCCAATCCTGCTAAAGTCAATGAGCTACTCAAAGAGCGATTAGGATAACCTTTACCTTATATCGGGGTTTTTGAGGATCTTTAGATACCCATCAAAAGCTCCATTACTCAGTGGTGTAATATCAAGGGGTAGGGGGCCTGTATGGAGTATCAAATCCTCTCTGTCAAGCACGCCATTACGGTTGGCATCTCTATAAAGTAGCCCAATATGACTAAAGCGACTCCCTCCATAGTGTTTAACCGCCAAAAAGTCCCCTCTTCTAAAATCCTTATTCCAACGTAATGTTTTATTGGGTTTACCCTTATCAATCTCAAAAGAGGCTTGATGAGGAAGTCTGTTGACCATCATCGCCACATTGATATCGGGTACTTTTCGTTTATTGATAATAGCACTAACAGCGATGAGTGAATCGGCACAATCTACCCCTATGTAGTTTTTGCTTTGATAGGGTGCTGAACCAAAAAGAGCAGGGACATTAAAAAAGGTAGTAAGCATCCCAACATAGCCTCTATCTTCACGGTACGATACTCTAAAGACTTTGGGGGAGAGTCCACGAGAAGTGATGGCATCAGGAGATTTGATGACCTTGCCATTTTTAAGTGTTGCCACGGCTTTGAACCAAAAACTCCCCAAGTTGGAGCGATAAAATGTATACCCATTGGGGCGATTGGCTTCAAGTAGATCGGGAGTAATGGTAATGATCTTTTGATTTTCAAACTGCTCTAATTCAACACTCTTGTATTCAATCTTACCGTATCCTATCCATTTATAAGGGTTGGGATCCCAGGGGAAGTTGGCGTTTTTATACATCGTACCCACATCGGGGATGATCTGATACCACTTGATGCTTTTAAAGTTATTTACATCAAATTTAAGACGAATGGTTTTGCCCTCATCCACATAAACACTGTTGCCACTTTTAAAGCTATTGGGTTTGCTCTCATAAGCGATGGGTTTGGCACAAAGCAGTAAGGTCATAAGAGTAGAAAGAAACAGACTTTTTAACATCAACAATTATCTCCATTAGTATCAAATAGTAGATAGCTTATAAAACTTATTGGAAACGACGGCTTTAACCTTGTCATAGGGTGACGCTAAAGCATCACTTCCAAGTTTCACAAGAACTTTAGTAAATGCAGTTTATCAAAAAAAGGCAAATGGATTTACATTTAACAAAACTTTAACACTTTTTAGGGACAATATCGCAATTTAAAAAAGTTATCACTCTTGAAATTTATTATACGAGGAAAAAATATGAAAAAATCGCTAGTTTTATCGCTTGTTACACTCTCTGCTCTGAGTGCATCAAGTCTCGATTTGGGAACTATCTCTGTGGAAGATTCTCTTAAAAAAGAGGTGATCAAGGATGTCGCTTCTGAAGATATCAAATCGGCTGATCTTGGTGAAGCACTGGTCAAAAACTCTCCTTCTGCCTCATTGGTGCGACGAAGTGCTATCTCCAATGATATTATCGTACGAGGGCAAAAAAAAGACAATATCAATGTTACCATTGATGGAGCCAAAGTGTGTGGAGCCTGCCCCAACCGAATGGATCCTCCTATTTCACATATTCTTACTAATAATGTAGATTACATCAATATTAAAGAGGGTCCTTTTGATATGAGTGAGTTTGGAGCACTGAGTGCAGGAGTGAATATCTATACCAAAGAGCCTAAAAAAGGGTTTGGTGGAGAGATAGACCTCAATATGGGTAGCTTTGGATACAAAAAAGGTGCATTGACACTCTACGGTGGTAATGACTTTATCAAAGTATTGCTGAGTGCCTCAAGCGAAAAGGGTGAGCAGTATGAAGATGGTGATGGCAATACTCTCTCTACACAAATTGCCAATATCGTTGATGGCACAGAGGCTAAAGGGACGGCATTTGCTCCTGCGAATGTTGATATGGATGCTTTTGAAAAAGATACGCTAATGCTTAAAGTTGTTATGACTCCAAGCGATAACCAAGAGCTTAAGTTTAGCTACACCACCAATCGAAGCAGCAATATCCTCTATCCATCAAGCCCAATGGATGCAGACTACGATGATAGCGATATTTATAACTTCCAATACACCCTCAAAAACTTAGGTGCATTTTCAAAAGAATTAAGCATTCAACTCTACAAAAGTGAAGTCGACCACCCAATGAGCAATCAATACCGAAAGTCTGCAGCGATGATGGGTGTGATGAAACATTGGCTCACCACTGAGATGAGTGGAGCTAAGATTAAAAACTCTTTTGAAGTAGCTGATATGACGCTAACAGTTGGATTTGACTACTCCAAGCGAAATTGGGATGGAGCATACTATATGAACGATATGCCTCATATGAAGCAATTTAAGAGTATCAATGACGTAGATACGGAAAATTATGGGGTTTTTGTGCAAGCCAATAAGATTATGGGTAACTTAGAGCTTGATGCAGGGATTCGTTACGATACAACTGAGATTACCAATGCAGGGACACAAATCAATAGAGAGTACGATAATGTACTAGCTTCACTGATGGCTACTTATAAAGTAAGTGAAAACTCTAAGATCTTTGCAGGTGTGGGTCGCTCATCGCGTGTGCCTGATGGTCGAGAGCTCTATTTCTACAACAAAATGGGAATGTACGAAGGAAATGCCAATCTTGACGAGACCATCAATAATGAGATTGATTTAGGGTTTAAAACACAATTTGATAACGGCGTATTCCAAGCAAAGGTCTTCTATTCACAACTTGAAAACTACATCGCCTTTAACGCTTCAACAGCTACAAAATTTGAAAATGTTGATGCGACTATCTATGGAGTTGAGCTAAGTGGTACATACATCGCTACAGAGAGCCTCTATGTAGACTTTGGACTTGCCTACCAAAAAGGTGAAAAGGATAACGCTCTTACAAATCAAAGTGATCTTGACCTAGCAGAGATTCCACCGCTTAAACTTAATGCAAGCATCAATTATGCACTAAATGACTCTATTGATCTCAAAGCCGAGTTTATCGCAGCGGCCCAGTGGAAAGATATTGACAGTGATAACGGTGAGCAAGTGCTTCCTGCTTATGGTGTGCTTAATCTTAAAGCAAGCAAGCGATTTGATAACGGTTTAGAGATTACAGTAGGTGTGGATAACGTTACAGACAAAACCTATGCACTCTCAAACACCTACAAAGACCTTACCCTTGTCACAGGTGGAGGGGAAGTGATGCTCCTTAACGAGCAAGGGCGATACAGTTACGTAAATTTGAAGTATAAGTTTTAAGTTAATGTGTAGATTCCGTGTTAAAAGAACCTTATAAAATCGTAAAAGAGCCTAATAGTTTTTATTAGGCTAAGGCGGTACTACCCCAAGAAAACCAAACAATAAATTTGAAAGCTTAATTTCAAAATTGATAAAATTATGGAGATAATGAAAAGGGGTAAAGTAATGAGTAGAAAAAGAACAACATATACTACAGAGTTT